>Ga0206822_1034_pt1 | contig 42134 bp, 31 predicted proteins | sample Alteio_BWOrgCont_83_FD_152913 | JGI IMG/M metagenome (GOLD analysis project Ga0206822, IMG submission 152913) | Enriched cells from forest soil in Barre Woods Harvard Forest LTER site, Petersham, Massachusetts, United States -... | ecosystem: Environmental > Terrestrial > Soil > Temperate forest >... | reverse complement strand
AGTCAAGGGTGGTCCAGGTGACAACGGCATTGCAGGCCAGGCCGATGATTGCGCAGGAGATGGTGAGCAGGCCGGCGGTGACGAGATGCCGGTAGTCGCGGGCTTTTACCCAGCGGATCACGTAGGCAATGGTCATAAAGGCGGCGATGATGACGCCGTAGTAAGTGATCTGGGGATGGTTGGCCGCAATGAAGAGGGCGGTGAACAGGGCCAGCGTCGCTGCGCCGAGCCAGTAGCGTTTTTCATAGATCAGGATGAGACCCGCGATGAAGCCAGGCATGGTCTCGATCGCCTGGATCTTGGTCTCGTGGCCTACGACGAGGGCCGTGGGGTTATAGGTAGTATAGGCAAAGGCCAGGGCGCCGATGATAGCGGCGTATGGGTTTACGCGCAGGGTCATGGCGAGGATATAAAAACAGATACAACCGAGGAAGAAAAAGATGGCCGGGTCGGGCAGGTGGAGGGTGAGGATAGTATAGATCCAATATTGCGGTGCGATAGCAGGAGCATCCATGGCGATCTGGTAGGCGGGCATGCCGCTGAACATCCCCTGGGTCCACAGGGGAAAATGGCCGTGTGCCTCCTTATATACAAAGGAATTCCGGGCCATGGCTTTATACTGGTCGTTGTCGTGTTGGTTGAGTGCTTTATGCTGGAAGGCAGGCTGGCAGAAAAGGAAGCTGACGAGGAGGAATATGGCTATGGCGATGGCGTGAGGGAGAAGTGGCTTGTACCAGGATTTTTGCATGTCGGAAGTTAAGGAAAAGCGATAAATTCGAGATGTCTTATCTTATTGAACGTTATGTCCTTGAAATTTTTAACCAACAGGGTTTTCGCCCGCACAATGCTCAGGGCCTTTGGGATTACGCCTGGAAGTACGAGATCGTAGCTCCATTGCTGTCTGTAAGAAAGCACAAGCGGGCGGAAGCGGCCAAACTCGAGGTCATGCTCAACTGGCTGGACGAGCGGGCGAGTTTAGGGGCTGACGAAGATGCCGCTATGGCTGCCATTCATGTCGATGATCGATTGAGTGAGCAGCTCAGAGAAAATTTGTCGGAGGTGACCCGGTCGTTTTCAGGAAAAATTGTCATAAATGGGAGTCAGCAGGTGGAGCGGCTAATGCAACTATTGATCCTGCTGGAAGATCTCCGGGCCGGGGTTTCTTATTTTTTTTGGGTGCTGCGGTAGGTGGTATGGTGACGATGATCTTGGCGATAATGAAAAGTTAAAAGTATTTTTCAAATATTAAAAAGTGAAATATGTGTGTTTTTCTGTTTTCTGCGGTCGAAAAAGCGGATTTTGGCTAAATCAAGGTGATTTTTAATCGTCGCGGGTGCGTCTGTGGTAAATTTGATAAAAATTTAATGAAATCTGAAAATCACCTATTTGCGCACGGGGGCTAAGGGTGTGTATAATCGTATCCACTGCCACAAAAATGTCATAAAATCTACTATCTTTATTTCCAGGCAGTATATCTGCCTTGCCAGGTCTAGCGATTGCCTACTAATATTTACATCAACAAAGCTCCGGTGAACCCGGGGCTTTGTTATTTTTGGTTCTACTCAATTTGATCTTATGGCAAGCGAATTTTATGAGTTTTCGGCAAATACTCCCCAAGGCACACCGGTCTCTTTGGCGGATTATCGGGGCAAGGTTGTCCTGGTTGTCAACACGGCTACGCAGTGCGGGTTAACTCCGCAGTTCGAGGGGTTGGAGAAATTGTATGAAACGTATAAGGACAAAGGGTTGGTGGTGTTGGGTTTTCCTTGTAATCAATTTGGCGGCCAGGAGCCATTGGCCAACGAGGTCATGGAGGAAACGTGTAAGCTCAATCACGGGGTAAGTTTTCCGTTGTTCGAGAAGATAGAAGTGAACGGACCGGGCACGCATCCTGTATTCCGGTATCTCAAGAAGCGACTGGGTGGCTGGTTTGGCAGCCGGATCAAATGGAATTTCACGAAATTTCTGATCGACAGGGAGGGGAAGCCGGTGAAGCGTTTTGCGCCGGTGACGAAGCCGGCGGCGATCGAGCCGGAGATAAAGAAGTTGCTGGAGTAAGGAGGCCGTACCAATTTTGGTGCGACCCCCTTGTGATTTATGTGAAGTTAAGCAAGCTGTTCGAGCAGCTCGTCGGTGAGCTCTATCTTTTCGGCCTGCAGGTTCTCTTCCAGGTGGCGAACGCTGGATGTCCCGGGGATCAGAAGGTTGTTAGGCGAATGATAAAGCAGCCAGGCGAGGGCCAATTGGTGGGTGGTGACGCCCAGTTTTTTGGCGATCTTTTCGAGGGTGGCCATGTTTTCCACATTGCCGGCATTCATCGGGTTCCAGGGGATGAAGGCTTTGCCGGTCTCTTCACAATATTCGAGCACTGATTCGTATTTGCGGAAATCCTGGCTGTATTTGTTCTGGACGGAGACGACCTCTACATATTCCTCTGCTTTTTCTATCTGTTCCACGCTCACCTCGGAGAGGCCGATATGTTTTATCAATCCTTCTTCTTGTACGCCCTGTAGGAATTCAAGGGTCTCTTCGAAGGGGACATTGGGATCTACCCTGTGCAGCTGATAGAGATCGATCCTGTCCACCTTGAGCCGTGCAAGACTACCTTCGAGCGCCTCTTTGAGGTGGTCGGGGTGACAGTTCACCTGCCATTGATTGGGGCCGGTGCGCAGGAAGCCGCCTTTGGTAGCGATCACCAACCCTTTGGGATATGGATGGAGGGCTTCGGCGATCAATTCTTCGGAGACATGGGGACCATAGCTATCGGCCGTGTCGATGAAGTTGACACCGAGCTCCACCGCGCGTCGAAGGACCCTGATGGCTTCGTCGTGGTCTTTGGGCGGGCCCCAGATGCCCTGCCCGGTGATGCGCATAGCGCCAAATCCCATCCGGCGGACGGTGAGGTCGCCGCCGATGGTAAAGTCTTTCCGGAAGCTGATTTTCGTACTCATATGAATGGTTTTTTGTAGTGGAAGGCGAGAAATGAGAAACGTACCGGCCTGCGAAATTGTTCGTAACTTCCCCAGTACCATGAGAAAAACTGGCTTACTAGCTTTATGCTTCCTATCCATTTTTGCCCGCGCGCAAAAAAAGCCGCTGGACCCCGGCGTTTATGATGGCTGGCAGAGCGTCGCAGAGCGAATGTTGAGCGCCGATGGAAAATACCTGGTATATACCGTTGTTCCACAGGAAGGGGACGGCATGCTCGTCATCCGGAGCGTAGTGGGAAACTATTCAAAAAACATACCCAGGGGCGCCAATGCCACGATCACCGCGGACAGCCGGTTTGTGGTTTTTCATATAAAGCCTTTTTTTAAAGACACGCGGGAGGCGCGTATCCGCAAAAAAACACCGGATCAACTACCAAAGGACTCCCTGGGCTGGTTGGAACTGGGTACGGACAAACTGGTGTTGGTCCCACGGGTGAAGTCGTATGCGGTGCCGGAGAAAAAGGGAGGATGGATGGCATATCTTTTGGAGCGGCCGGAAGCGTCTAAAAAGGACACGGCCGCACGAAAGGACAAGGACAAGGCCGACACGGCGGAAGGGACGGACCTGGTGTTGGTGGATCTGGCGAAAGGCGGGGAGCGGCGTTTTCCGCTCACGAACAAATATCTTTTTAGCCCCGGGGGAAATACGCTGGTAGTAGAGATGACCCGGAGGTTTGCCGACAGCGCCTCGAAGGCCTGTGTACTCTGGTTCAATACGGCCGATGCGAAGAGCGATACGGTGCTTCGGGGACTCCATGATACGCGGAACTATGCCCTTGACGAACAGGGTGCGCAGCTGGCCTTCGCCGCTGAAAGAGACAGTGTCCCCAAGGCCCTCGTGAAATTCTATAAACTCTGGTATTATAAGCCGGGTATGGACAGCGCGGTGTTGCGCGCCGACCGGAATACGATCGCCAACCCGGTAGCGATGCTGATGGACAGCGTGGAGCTGCCGCCCACGGAGCGGTTTGGTTATACCGTTAGCCCGGATTTTGTGAACCGGTTCAGCAAGGACGGCCAGCGCCTTTTCTGGGGTATTGCGCCCATCCGGCCGCCAAAGGACACGACGCTGGCAGACTTCGAGACGGCTCGATTAGACATCTGGAATTATGCCGACGACTATCTGCAGCCGCAGCAGTTGGTGCAGCTGAGCGCGGAGTTGAAGCGTTCTTATATGGCCTTGTTTCTTAAAGGAGACAGCGTGCCTGTTTTATTGTCCGATGCCGATTGCGAAACGGTCGTCACCACCCACGACGGTGATGGTAAATATGCGCTGGGCATGAGCACACGGCGTTATCGTATCCAGCAGCAATGGGAGCAAAGCGATCTGCATGATCTGTGTTTAGTCGATCTCTCTGACGGCAATCGCAAGTGGATCAAGGATGGAGTTCGCGGGACGGCGGTGCTGAGCCCCGGTGGTAAATATGTGTTGTGGTACGACTGGAAGGAACGCCACTGGTATACTTATTCCGTATCCACCGGCCAGATCGCGGATATCACCAAAGGCATCCCGGCTCCGCTTTATGACGAAGAGGACGATCATCCCGACGACCCGCCGCCGCATGGCTACATGGCGTGGCTGAAGGATGATGCGAAGGTTTATATCTACGACAAATACGATATCTGGCAATGCGATCCCATTGGGAAAACGGCGCCGGAGAATCTTACACGGGGTATCGGCAGACGTCATGAATGGAGCATCCGGTATATCCCGCTGGACTGGCGCGGACGGGAAGACCGCTGGGGGCGGGAAGAGCCACGGGTGCATTCGGGAGAAACGCTATTGCTCACCGTGTTCGACGAGAAGGAGATGAAGGCGGGGCACCTGTTCTATAAGATGGGTGCATCGTTTAGCCCGGATACCAGTAAGCCCCTGACCTTCCCGCTGAGCTATAGCTCTTTTTTCAAAGCCAGAGATCGCCGGGTATATGGTTTCCTGCAGGGAAGCTATGACAAGCCCTATGATGTCTATGTCGAGGATTCGACGACGACGCCGGCAAGGGTGTATAGCGGGATCAACCCGCAGCAGGCCGACTACAACTGGCTCACGGTGGAGCTACATCATTTCCAACTATTCGACGGCCGGCTGAGCGAAGGGTTGTTGTATAAGCCCGAGAACTTCGACCCCGCTAAAAAATATCCGATTATCTTCTATTTCTATGAGCGGGATGCGCGCACGCGGTATGGGTATATGGCGCCGCAGCCGGACCGGAGTATCATCAATATTCCTTATTTTGTCAGCAATGGCTACCTGGTCTTCGACCCGGATATCTTTTATAAGACTGGGGCCCCGGGAGAGGATGCCTATAATTCCGTGCTATCCGCGGTGAAGTATCTCTCGCGGTTCCCCTGGGTCGATACGACGAAGATAGGGGTAGAGGGGCATAGCTGGGGCGGTTACCAGGTGGCGTATCTCGTGACACGCACGCATGTTTTTGCCGCGGCGGAGGCGGGCGCGCTGGTTGCGAATATGACGAGCGCCTATGGCGGGATCCGTTGGGAGACGGGTATCAGCCGCGAATTCCAGTACGAGCACACACAAAGCCGGATCGGGGCGACCCTCTGGGATCATCCGGAGTTGTATATCAAGGCGTCGCCGTTGTTCAATGCGGACAAGGTGACCACGCCTTTGCTGATGATGGCCAATGATGCCGATGGCGCCGTGCCGTGGTATCAGGGTATCGAATTTTTCTCCGCGCTCCGGCGATTGGGGAAAAAGGTCTGGATGATGGAGTATAACGGTGAGGCGCACGGGTTAACGGAGCGGCGGAATCAAAAGGACTGGAGCATTCGGTTGTCGCAGTTCTTCGGGTATTATCTGAAAGGGGAGAAGCCGCCGCGCTGGATGACGGAAGGGGTGCCGGCCGCGATGAAGGGGCTGGACTGGGGCTTGAAGAGCGACAAATAAATAAAGTAAATTAAATGTTCGCGATATGCTGAGGAATTACTGGAAAGTCGCGGTGCGCAGTCTTTTGAAGCGCAAAGGGTTTACCCTCATCAATATTCTTGGTTTGGCGATAGGAATGGCCGTGTGTTTACTGATCTTGTTATTCATCCGGCGGGAGGTGGGTTATGATCGCTTTGAAGTCAATGGCGACCGGATCTACCGGATGGTGCTGGATCGAAAATATCCCGAGCGGTCGACGTCCTATGCCATTATCCCGAGCGGTTATACCCAGGCTGTCCGGCGGGAGATCCCGGAGGTGGAAGCCAGTACGGGCATCCTCGACTTCACGGGCGCCGATGCCATGTTGGTGAAGATCGGCGACCGGCGTTTCGAAGAGACGCATGTGTTCACCGCAGACAGCAATTTCTTCCGCGTCTTTGCCCTGCATCTGTTGGAGGGGGATACGGCCACAGCATTGAATAAACCGGATATGGCGGTGTTGACGCAAAGCACGGCGATCCGGCTGTTCGGGTCGGCGGCGGCTGCCATGGGTCGGACCTTCGATACGGAGTTGAAACACCGGTTTCTGGTGAGCGCGGTGTGTGCGGATATACCGGAGGATTCGCATTTTCGGTTTTCAATCCTGCTTTCGGCCATCACCTTTCCCCGCGTGGACGTCTTCACGGGTTTTTCTACTTATACGTATATGTTGTTGCGACCGCATACGAACGCCGCAACGGTGGAGGCCAAATTCCCGACGTTGGTCGACAAATATGCCGGGGGTGAGATCGGCCGTAGTTTTGGGATGACCTATGAGAAATGGCGTGCCGCGGGGAATGATTATCACTACTATCTGCAGCCGCTGCGGCGTATCCATCTGATCTCGGACATGGAAGCCGAGATCAAGCCCAACGGCAGCCAGAGCGCCGTGGTGATCTTCGCCATCATAGCCGTCTTTATCCTGGGGATCGCCTGTATCAATTTCGTGAACCTCTCTACTGCGCGTAGTATGGAACGGGCCCGCGAGGTCGGGGTCCGAAAGACGTTCGGCAGTGACAGATGGTCGCTGGTCTTCCAGTTTTTGCTGGAGTCGATGTTGGTGAGTCTGTTGAGTGTGGTACTTGCGGTGGGTCTTGTGATGATCTGTTTACCCCTTTTCAGCCGCATTGCCGGCCAGGACCTTGGTGCAGGCGGCTGGCTGGGCGTCGCGACCCTCGCAGGGCTCGTGGGCTTCGGGCTGGTCGTTGGGTTGTTGGCGGGTCTTTATCCAGCTTTTGTCTTGTCTTCTTTCAAACCGATAAAAGTGTTAAAGGGAAGATTTCAGGCCAGCCGGTATAGTACGGTATTGCGGAACGGGCTGGTGGTCTTTCAATTTGCCATTTCCATGATCCTCATTATCTGTACGGTGATCGTGCACGAACAGATGCAATATATGCTGGGCGATCAGTTAGGGTTTACCAGCGATCATGTGCTGGAGATCCAACGCTCCGACCTGGTTGGCGATAAGGTCAGGGCTTTCCGGAGTGAGCTGGCCTCGCTTGCGGGTGTGGTGCGGGTGGGCGGCGCCAGCACGTTGCCGGGCGATGAAGGATTTTTTGGAGTCGCCTGGCAGCCCATTGATTCCAGGGAGTCGATGACGGGCCGGGGGATCATCGTGGACGATGCCTTTGCGGCTACGCTCGGGCTGACGCTGAAGGAGGGGCGGTTCTTTTCCAGGTCTTTTGCCCGGGATTCGTTGGCGGTGGTGCTCAACGAGAAGGCGGTGAGTGCGTTGGGGTTAAAGGAGCCGGTGATCGGTACGCAGTTGCAGTCGACATCGGAGATCTATAATGCGCGGCCCGACAGTTTTTATCACTATACGGTAGTGGGTGTCGTCCGGGATTTTCATTTTCAGACCTTGCATCAGGCGATAGCTCCGCTGGTGATCACCAATGCCGAGAAATTCGGGGGCGTTACCAATCTCACGGCTGTTCGGATCAGGGGCGCGGATCTGAGCGCGACCGTCGAGTCTATCGGGCGCGTCTGGCGGCAATTCGAGCCGGACAGGTCTTTTCATTATACTTTTCTTGACGAGCGTCTGGCGGCGCAATATACTGCCGAGCAGACCCTGCAGCGGATATTCTCGATCTTTTCCGTGCTGGCGATCTTTATCGGCTGTATCGGCCTGCTTGGACTGGCAGCATATGCGACACAGCAGCGGATGCGGGAGATGTGTATCCGCAAGGTCCTGGGAGCAGGTTCGGGAACTATCGTGCGGTTGCTTTCGCGGGATTTTATCCTGCTTGTCAGTTGTTCTACCTTTGTGGCGTTCCCGCTGGCCTGGCTGGCGATGCATGCCTGGTTGCAGGGTTTTGTCTACCGGGTGGGGTTGAGTTGGTGGATCTTCGTGCTGGCGTGGTTGTTGTGTCTGGTGATCACGCTGATCACGATCAGTTTTCAGGCGCTGCGGGCCGCGGCTGTCAATCCCGTTAGGGTGCTGCGATCGGAATAAGTAAAATCGACTGCATGAAAAAAGGAAGACTGGAAGCATTTAGCGACGGGGTCATAGCGATCATCATCACCATCATGGTTCTGGAACTGCATGTGCCGCATGGCGATAAGCTCAGCGATCTTGCGCCGTTACTGCCGGTGTTGCTGAGCTATATCCTGAGTTTTGTGAATGTGGGCATCTACTGGAACAATCATCATCATATGCTGTATGCAGTCGATCGGGTCAATGGGGCGATCCTATGGGCGAATCTGCATTTGCTTTTCTGGTTGTCGCTGATGCCATTCGCCACCGGGTGGATGGGCGAGAATCATTTTGCGCAGTGGCCGGTGGTGTTGTATGGGATCGTGTTGGTCATGAACGGTTTTTCGTATGTGATCCTATGCCGGCTGCTGATACAGGCCGCGGGACCCGGGTCGCCGTTGGCGGTGGCATTGAAAAAGGATTGGAAGGGAAATATTTCCGTTGTCATTTATATCGTGGGCATCATCCTGGCGTTTGTCGATCCGCGGATCGCGCTGGGGTTGTATGTCGTTCCGGCCATCGTCTGGTTTATCCCCGACCGGAGGATCGAGAAAAGGGTGTCGGATAAAAAAGATTAAACAAGCCCCCGGTAAATTTGTTACTGCTTCAACTATGAGAATGCGCTATACTATAAAATCAGATGAACGGACCGAGGCGATGATCGCATTTGAGGATACGCTGAGTTTCGGGGAGGGGTTCAGACAACTGGAGGTGCCGGAGTCGATTGGTGTGGGTCGGTTGACGGCGCTCGAGATCGATCCCGGTTTCCATGTCAATTTTCAATTTTGCAAGTTAAAGTCGCCGCTGGAAGTGGCCAAGGAGTGGAAGGATAATGCGTCGGGTTTCATTACAATGGCGTTCTACGATCTTCAGGTGCCGCAAAAGGCCTATATCCGCAGGGACGAGGTCGTTTATGACCAGGAAGGGGTAAATATCTACAGTGGCGGGATGGACATGACGCTTTTGTTTCCGGCACACACGGAAAGAAGTGTCGTTTGTGTCCGGATAGAGCGGCAGAAACTGGAATCCTTGCTGGGCGAAGGGAAGCAGGGCTATCCGAGCCAATGGCTGGAGTCGGGGCAATTCTTTTTGAATGAGCCTTTGTCGCCTGCGATGCGGGGCCTTATCGCCGAGCTGAGACAGTTTCCAAAAGGGAGGTCGTTGGGGCAGCTGTTCTATCATGCCCGGACGATGGATCTGATCTATCTGTTGCTGGAACAGCTCAATAAGCGGACCTGTGCGCCGTGCAAATCCACCGATCCCGCGCATCTGGCGCAGATCTTCAAGGCGAAGACTTTATTGCTCAGCGATCTGAGCGAGCCGCCAACTGTTGCTGCGTTGGCCGCCGGCGTGCTGATGAGCGAATCGCAGCTGAAGCAGTCGTTCAGGGAGGTCTTTGGATTGAGCATCTATCAATATTTTCAGCAGGCGCGTCTGGAGAAGGCAAAACAGCTCCTTGCGGAGAATAAACAAACGGTGAAAGAGGTGGGATACGAACTGGGCTTTACCAACATCGGTCATTTCTCCCGGTTGTTCGAGCGCCTCTACCATGTAAAACCAAAAAAATTCCAGCAAGCCCGTCGGGAAATGGTCGCGTAGACGACAGTTGTGTTGATTTTGGCCTGCGCCTGCCGGAATCGACACTTTTTTCGACGTATTAGACAATTTAGTGCCCTAAAAAGCCTGTTGTTTTGCACTTCATGGAAACAGGTTTCAGGAAGTGGATAATCACGATCACGGTGATCACTTCTGCTATTATCGAACTGATCGACACGACTATCGTCAATGTCTCGATCAACACGTTAAGCGGTAATCTCGCTTCCTCGCTGGAGGATACCGCCTGGATCATCACCTCCTATGCTATTGCGAATGTCATCGTGATCCCCATGACCAGCTTTCTGGCGGAGAAGATCGGCCGGAAGCAGTATTATGTGGGCTCGATCATTTTATTCACCGTCACTTCTGCTATGTGCGGGTTGTCGCACAATCTTTGGGAGCTGGTCGCGTGGCGGTTTCTGCAGGGGCTGGGCGGCGGCGCTTTGCTGTCGACCTCGCAGGCCATCCTGTTCGAGACCTTCCCGCCAAAGGATCGGGCATTGGCCAGCGGCATCTTTAGTCTGGGGATCATCATCGGTCCGTCGATCGGGCCGGTATTAGGTGGCTATATCGTCGACAACGCCTCGTGGCCGTGGATCTTTTTTGTCAACCTCCCCATAGGTCTGATGGCCGCGGTCCTTTGTGTCTTTTTTTTGAAGCCGACAAAACCTTCCCGCGATGGCAATCCCATCGACTGGCTGGGGATCATCTTACTGGCGGCGGGCGTGGGGTCTTTGCAGGTAGTGTTGGAGCGTGGGCAGACGGACGACTGGTTTTCGGCGACGTATATCTGCGTGCTTACCGCGGTATCCATTTTAAGTCTGACGATCTTTGTGTGGTGGGAGATGCAGACGCGGTTCCCGGTGGTCAATCTGAAGGTATTGCGAAGTCCGACCCTTTCGGTTTCGGCGATCATGACCTTTGTGCTGGGGTTCGGCTTGTTTAGCGCACTCTTTGTCTTTCCCTTGTTTGCGCAGCGGATCCTCGGTTATACGGCTACTCAAACGGGGTTGATGTTGTTGCCGGGGACCTTGTTTGCGGCCGCTGTCTCGCCGTTCCTGGGCAAGCTGATGCAGAAGGGGGTCCGGCCACAATACATGGTCATTGCAGGTTTTACGCTCACCGCTATCTTCAATATCTGGATCAGCAAGTCCAATCTGGAGTCGGGGGTGTCCAATTTCATGGTGCCGTTGATCCTTCGGGGATTGGGGGCTTCGTTGCTCACAGTACCGCTCACGGCGCTGGCCGTGTCCGAGTTGGCGCCAAAGGATATCCCGCAGGGAGCGGCGTTAAACAACATGATGCGGCAGATGGGCGGGTCTTTTGGCATTGCGCTGATCAATACTTATGTCGCGCATCGGGAGGCGTTCAACCGGACCATCCTTATTACGCATGTGGGGGCGACCGATCCTGGGACGCAGAGCTGGCTGCAGAATGCAACCAATCGGTTTATGGCCAGCGGGGCGACGATGTGGGAGGCTTCGCGGCAGGCGTTGGCAGGGCTCGAGAACACGATCGTACGGCAGACCTTTTTGCTGAGTTATATGGACGCGTTCCTGCTATTGTTTTTGCTCCATGCCATTTGTATCCCGCTGGTGTTTACGACGATCCATAAGAAGAAGGCCGGGGCAGGCCCGCCACCGATGGTGTCGGATCACTAATGATAATGGCGGTAGACGTTGGGGATCGTGAGCCCGAAGCGGAGCATGACGCCGCTGCTTTTAAGGGGGTTGCCGTCGTAGTAGATGGGTTGGAGATCTTGCTGCCAGGAAAGATCGAAGAGAAAAGTTTCGAAGTTGAATTCCAGTCCGGCCAAACCGGAGACATTTCCATAGAGACTACCTGCCAGCGCCTTGTTATGAAAGGCATCCGAATAGTTGCTCTTATCATAGAAATATTCATATTGCGGACCGGCGTACAGGAAAAGGGTAAATCTTTTGCGGTCGTGGTATTGGGGGACGTATTGATTCGAGTTGCGGTCATAGTACATCGTGTAATATCCCTGGATTCCCAGCAATCGTATCTTCAGCAGGAGTGGTAACGTAAAAGCATCCGCGTAATAAAGTTGCCCGCCCGGCGTTTTATATCCTACGGCCTGAAGGTTGAATTTGAATTTGATGCCCCATGTAGACTGATCATGGTCGGCGTATTGTTTCATTCGAACGAAGTCGAAGAAGAGGCTGCCTGTGAGGGCAGGAGATGCGGTGCTGCCGGCTGGCAAAACTGTCTGGGGGTTGTCGAAATGGAGGATGCCGCCGCCGACGTCGAGACCCACGTGGTTGCTCCAGTAGCCATGGGTTTGGGCGAAGGTGGCGAGGTTCAGCAGTAGCAGGGGAAGGAGGAGTAGTTGACGCATAGATTACCAGTTACCGGTGGCGGAGATATGTTTTAGTTGTTCGTAGGCCGGGGAATAGAAATCATGGTGGGTCACGGGTTGATATTGTTGATTGGCGCGGGCCGCAGCGGCCTGGGCCCTGGCCGCTTCCTGTGCCACATGGACGTATTTTTTTCGTTCGTCGTCCATCAACTGCAGCGCCTTGGTTTTGGCCGTGGTGATGATCTTCAGCGTGTTGGTGAGTTCGGCTTTCTTCACGCTGTCGGCTGGTTTGTCGATCCCCTGTAGCTCGTGAGAGATGGCATTTACTCCGTCGTCGAGCATCATCGCATAGGCGCGGGAGTTGGAAGACTGCATCTGGGAGGGGTCGATGGATACCTGTGCCTTCAGGTTGTCGCTGTAGTACGAGACGACCTGTGCCTGTGTTGCAGACGTAAGCGCTGTTCCCAGGATCATCGCAATCACTAGTTTCATGGTTGTAGGTTTACATTTGTCAAAGGAAAGAAGACGCTATGGGTGTCGGCGCCGGTTCGCTGTGCTCCGGAATAGATACCTAGCAGGGTACCTTTGTCGTTGAACACGGGGGCGCCTTCGGGCAATGGTGGTTTGCTGTCAAAGCTGATGCCGTCGGGCGTCTGTCCCAGGACGTCGAGCGGGATCATAGCCGGCGCTATCGCAGTGTCGCCGAGATCGCGGGGCAGGAAGCCATACAGATAAACGGCCGAATGCGACAGAAGCGTTATGGGCTGCCCGGCAGGTTGGCCAGCCGGAGCCGCTTCCGGGCTTTGCAGCCAGGCTATACCCGCGTTTTCCGCCAGTGGTTTTACTTCGATGCATTTACCGGTATTTCGCACGAGGATCTTTTTGGTCATGCCTCCTACCTGGATCGCGTTTTCCGGCAGACCCAGCTCTTTGCTGAAGATCGTTTTGAGCAGTTGTTGGTCGGCAGCGTTTCTCCAGGGTTCTACGGCATAGCGGCTGGTGATCCAGTGGCTGCCGGGGTCAGTTTGCAGAGCCGTGGCGTAGATCGTATTGATATTGCTGTCCGGCACCCAGGCGGTGAAATGGGTCTGGCCATCTTTAACGAGGGCGACGGAAACGTTTTTTCCATAGACGTCTGCTGTCACGAGGTAGACGAATTCATGCGACAGCAAGTAAAGCCGATCCCGGTGGTTTTCCTGCGCGGCAGCCGGTTGGGTAAGGGCCTGTAGCTGTCCTCCGAGGAGGGCGCTGATAAAGAGAATGTGGCGGAAGGATATTGACATAATAGGGGAGTTACGTTAGCCCGATCAAATTTTTCATTTTGGTCATGATGTCCTGCATCTTTTGATCGAAGATCTCTTTGAGGCTGGGTGTTTGGGCGGGAAGTGCAGGCGAAGGCACATCGATATATTTTGCCGTAGCGGGTTTTAATGACGGGGGGATCAGGGGTGGTGGATTTGGCGGACTGGTGATAGTGGCGGTCGAGGTGGAACGGTCGTATTGTGTTTTGAGGGCGGCGATTTCCAGAACGATCTGGTCGGGGGATTTTTTCTGGGCGAAGCCGTCGGCCCAGGCCTTCTTTTTGATCGCCGCCCATTGTGGATCATCGACGGGCAGGCCCACGGCTATTTCCGCCGGGCCATGACTCGTTTGCATGGTCTGGAAGAAGGGCGAACCCGTTCCCCTGGTATCGCCGGAGCCGGGGGCTCTCAGGCGACGGTCGACGCCGTCGTAGATATGGTCCAGACAAATTTTGGCGTCTGCGATGGGGGTCTTCGGGCCCAGGGTTTTGGCGCAGCTTTGGCCCAACAAGACGCCCCAGACCCTGGCGGCCGCGAAGATCTGATCGCGTTGCCCCACGAGGTTGGCCCGGTCGAACTCCATCTTTTGGAGGTCCGGGTCCTTCATCAAAAGGTTGTCGCGGGCGTCTCTCCAGGCCTGGAGGGCGTTGTTGGCCGCGGCGTCGAGGTTTTTTTGCTCCGCTTGCGCCCGCATGTATGGGTCCGTACCTTTTTCGAATTTGTTATTGTTGGTCTGATAGTAGGCGTCGGAATTATATTTGGCTTGTTGAAAGGCATCTTTGTAAGGTTGCAGCGAAGGATCGTTGGCCAGGGCCTTCTGTTTGGCATCGATAGCTGCGTCGGCCTGGTCGATCTGTTTTTCGAGACCTTCGAGGTGGTGGGATACCTCGGATTCATCTTGTGCGAAACCCGTGAGGCCGAGGAACAAAAGCGCGATCGCAGGAACGAATGTCGTCATTGGTTAGGATTTAGGAAATAAAGGGGCCATGATCGTCCGGCAAGGTAGTTCGGAAGCGGCTGCGGAACAATACAAGAAGGGCGGTATCCGGGTATACCAAGAACTTGGTAGGTGCTGGCGGGTTGTTTATTTCAGCAGTCCATTTGTATAGGCGTACCGGAGCAGTCCTGCGAGGTTGCCCGCGCCCGTTTTATGCATCATGTTCTTACGGTGGGTCTCGACGGTACGGAAGCTGATATTGAGGGTGTCGGCGATCTTCTCGTTGGTAAATCCCTTCGATAGTAGTGCAAGGACCTCTTTTTCCCGTTGGGTCAGGGCGATGGCTTGTTCTTTGCCGTGGCCTTTGTTTTCCGACCGGTGGTAATCTTCGACGATGGAGGTATGTACCTCGTCGCTGAAGAAATAGCCATTGCCGGCGACTTTGTGGATGGCGGTCACGAGCTCGTGGCGTGTCGAGTTCTTTAGCAGGTAGCCGGAGACGCCGATCTGCAGCAGGCGGGTGATGATCGCTTTTTCCCGATAGGTCGTCAGAATGATGATCTTGAGATCGGGCTTTTCTTCTTTGATCAGCCGGGCGGTCTCGATGCCGTCCAGTTCCGGCATGCTGATATCGAGTAATATGATATCGTATCCTTCGCGGCGGATCAGGTCCAGGACCTGGTGGCCGTTATAGGCAGTGGCGCATACGGCAAAGGCGTCTTCGGCCTGGAGGAGGGCTACCAGGCCGTCCAGCACTACTTTATGGTCGTCGGCGATCAGTAATTTTATTTTATCCATGTTCAGGACTAAGTGGAATGTCAATGATGAGGGTCGTGCCTGCGCCGGGTTTCGAGTCGATGTCCAGGGTGCCTTGCAGATAGCTCAATCGGGAAAGAATATTGCCGATGCCCATTCCTTTTCCGAGGACCTTTTGGTGATCGAAGCCTATCCCGTTGTCTTCTATCACGATATTGATCTCCCTGGGGTAGCGGATCAGCTGGATGGTGAGCAATGTGGCCCGGGAATGTTTAATAGTGTTTTGGATCCCTTCCAGCAAAATACGATAAATACTCATCTCCATCGTTTCGGGCAGTCTTTCTTCCAGCCCGAAAGCGCTAAAGCTAATGTGCAGATCGGAAGACGCGGTGATAGCCTCTACGTGCGATCTGAGCGCTGCCGGCAGGCCGATGCGGGAAAGACTGGCCGGCATCAGGTTGTGGGCGATAGTCCGCAGTTCGGTGACGGTGCGATCCATGAGGGAAAGGCTGGTTCGGTAGCGTTGTTGTTGTGTCTCCGTGAAGGGAGCCAGGGGCTCTTCGAGTGCGGAGAGGTTGAGCTTGGCTGTAGAGAGCATCGAACCCAGGGTGTCGTGGATATCCTGGGCTATCCGTTTGCGTTCGTTATCCTGTGCCTGTACCACGGCCTGGAATGATTCGGTTCGTTGCTGGCTCAGTCGTCCTTCATAGGCTGCGCGTTGTTGGAGTCGTCGTCTGTTGTACAGGAGCAGCACGAGCAGACTGATGAAAAGGGTAGAGAAGATCAGGATATTTTTAACCAGCAGCTGCCGGGTTACCCGGGCCTGTTGGAGCTGTAGTTCCCGGTCTTTTTTGTCTGCGGCATAGCGTTCGTGGATGTCTTCGATCTCCCGCCGGCTGTTCTCGTTGGTGATCGAATCTTTGAGCGCGGAATAAAGCCGGTAGTAGACATAGGCGCTGTCCCATCGATGTTGGGCGGCGTAGATGGCCGATAGGGTCCACCAGGCGTCCCGGACGTCTTCCCGGTGGCGGATTTCCAGGGCGATGTTCAGGCCTTTATGGGACATTTGAATGGCTTCGTCGGGCCGGCCCAGGTCTTTGTCGATATCCCCGGCGTTGATAAAATACCCCGCGAGATCGTATAGGTTACAGCTTCCTGCTTCGGAATACTTCAGGGTGCGGTTAGAATACTCCTGCGCCTGCCGATATTGGCGAAGGTCCTTATAGACCTCGCTGATTTTATATGAGGTGTAGGCGAGTCTTTCCGGTTGCCGGAGGTGTTCATATAACGCATAGGCCTGGTAGTAAGCTGAAAGAGCGCCCTCGTAATCTCCTGCCGCGGCTTTCTCTTCTCCGATGCTGTTTTCTGCATCGGCGATCAGGAGTGTGTCCCGCAGTTTGCCGGCCAGGGCTCTATAGCTGGCGAAGTATCTTGCACTCTGGTTGAGGTCTCCCTGGTGTTCGTAGATGAATCCGAGGGCATTGTCGAACCTGGCGGTATGGAGGGTGTCCTGGTGGGCTTCCGCCAGCGAAAGGGCTTTGGTAGCGATGTCCATCGCCGCGGGGTAATCGCTCGTATAGAAATCGAGGTTCAGGAGCTGTGAATAGTTGCGTATAATGGATGGATAATGGTTGGCTGCTTCATAGAGGACCAGGGATGCCTTGTAGTCGGCGAGGGCGGCGGCATAGTCTCTCCGGACTTCTTCCTGGAAGGAACCCTGTTTGTTAATAGAGTCGGCACGACTTTCCGGACGTTGGGCTGTCGATCGCAGGGATGTCCCCATGAGCAAAAGAAGGAAGATCGTCCTGTTCCCGGGTGCCATCGGTGGGTTTTGATAGGACGACAAATTAAGAAAAAAAAGCAAGTGGAATGGAAAAACGCACACCGGTTGTATCGATACCGAACAGTATTTGCGGCGATCTTTGTATAAATTACTGATAATTAGTAGTGTGTTAAATTGGTAGTCTATTTGCGGAAAAAATTAAAAATTTACGACATGTTTCGTAGTTATTTCCTTACTGCCTTCCGCAATCTGTCAAAGAATAAGCTAAATGCCTCGATCAATATCGCTGGGCTGGCTGTGGCTTTTACCTGTAGCATCCTGCTTTTTTTGATGGTCCATTATGAGTTCTCTTTTGACAATTTTGAACAGAAGGCTCCCCGGCTTTTTATGTTATATAAGCTGGCGCATGAAGGTAAAGGCGACACGAAAGGATCGGCCATGTCCTATCCCGTGGCGACTACCTATAAGGCTGAAGTAGGCGGAGTGGTCGGGGCGACGGCATTTATGCCGCGTGGCCGGGAGGTGAGTTATGCGGGGCACGAGATTGCACTGGGTATCACGGCGGTCGACAAGGATTTTATGGACATGTTCACTTTCCCGGTGGTCACCGGAGCCGGTGGCAATCCGCTGGCGGAGCTGAACAGTGCGGTGATCACGCAATCGGGGGCGAAGGCCCTTTTTGGGAAGGAGGACCCGATGGGCAAAACGGTCAAGGCCAAGGTCGGCGGAATATGGAACGATCTTGTAGTCACGGCGGTGGTGAAGGATCCGCCTACCAACTCTACGATCCGGTTTGGGTTGCTGGTCCGTATCGAGACGATGCCGGATTATGCTGCCAACAAAGACAACTGGGATAATCAGAACCACGATGTCTACGTCGAGCTGGCGCCGGGGATGAGTGCGGAGCAGGCGGAAGCGAATATCCGTAAGCGTAACAAACCCTTGTTGACGAGCGACGAGATGCAGCTAAAGACGCAGGGCTATCGCAAGGATGCCAATGGGGAATATATCGCCACCCGGTTGGCGCCGTTCACCTCGCTTCACTTCGACGCGGCATTGGGCGGACGGAATGGCACCAATAAGACCTATCTCTATACGTTGTTGCTGATCTCCATTGTCGTGATGGTCATCGCCTGTTTCAATTTTATCAATCTCAATGTAGCGCGGTCATTCACCCGGGCCAAAGAGGTGGGCATCCGGAAGACAATCGGCGCGGGGCGGCGGCAGATCTTTATCCAGCTGTGGGCGGAGAGTTTTTTGCTTTTTGCGGCGGCGCTTGTCATCGCATTGGGGGCGGCGGCGCTGCTGTTGCAACCCTTCAATGATCTGTTTACCGAGAAGTTGACGATGCAGACGCTTCTGCAGCCGGGGATCATCCTAACGGCGGTTATCGGCATGGCATTGATATCTTTTTTGGCCGGGGGTTATCCGGCCGATCTTGTAGCACGGTTCAAAACGGTAGAGGTCTTGAAAGGTAAGGTCTCGATGAAGCGCAGCAGTTTGTTGCGGAGCGGTTTGATCACGATGCAATTCATCATTTCCGGCGCGTTGATCTGTTGTACGATGGTGATCTACCGGCAATTCCAGCATCTTCGGACGGCCCCGCTGGGCATGGACCAGGAATCCGTGATCAGCATCCCGTTGAAGAATCCCGAGAATGCACATCGGTATGTCGAAAAGCTTCGGACGCAGCTTGCCTCGCAGCCACAGGTGTTGGGTGTTACAGCCTCGTCGGTGAATATCGGACTTGGCGAGGACGGCGGCATCAGCAAGGGCGTGCTGGGATTTAGTTATAACGGCAAGGGGATGACCAGTGTCCTGCTGACTGTGGACTATGATTTTTTTGAGGTGATGGGGATCAAGCCGATTGCGGGTCGCGTATTTAACCGGGATTTCCCTGCCGATAGCTCCGCTGCCGCGGCGCATGTGGTGGTCACCGAAATGATGGCTAAAGAATTCGATGAAAAACAGGTGTCGGGGCTATCGATGCATTCCGACACGGCATCACCGGGCTGGAATATCGTTGGCGTCGTGCCCGACTTTCATCTTTATACGATGTATGAGGACATGCAGCCGATCACGATCAGCATGGACAACAAAGCCGCATTGCCTTATCTGCTCGTGAAAGTCAGTACGGCGAATCCGCGGGCGGCGATGGAACTTGTGCAGAAGGCTTTTCATCAGTTGGAGCCCGACAATACGGTCGCGCCATCGTGGGTTGCGGAGAACACGGCGCGGTGGTATAAGAAAGAGGAGCGGTTGTCGTCGATCTTTTTTGTGACTGCCGGCATTGCCATCGTGCTGAGCTGTCTTGGGCTTTTCGCCATCGTGTCGCTGATCATGGCGCAGCGTCGAAAGGAGGTGGGAGTGCGCAAGATACTGGGGGCTAGCATCTCTTCGCTTGCCGGGTTGTTATCCAGGGATTTTGTCCGGCTGGTGGTCATCGCCTTTCTCATCGCCACGCCCATCTCGTATTATTTTCTGCAGCAGTGGCTACAGAATTTTGTCTACCGGACGGAGCTGTCTTGGTGGATCTTCCCGCTGGCGGGGGTGGTGACGTTGCTCATTGCGTTGGTGACGGTGGGGATACAGACGGTGAGGGCGGCGGTGGTGAACCCTGTGAAATCTTTGCGTAGCGAATAAAGACTCTCCATATGCAAATGTATCTTCTTACGGCTATCCGGAATCTTCGGAAGCGGCTTGGGTATACCCTCATCAATATTCTGGGGCTAACATTGGGTGTGGCCTCGTGTCTGGTGATCTTTTTGATCGTGCGATATGAGCTCAACTACGATGGGTTCTATAAGCTGTCGGATCGAACCTATAGGGTCCATCTACAGGGAGGGGACTATAACCCCGCGCTATCACCCGGTGTGGCGTCTGCTTTTCGGAACTATTTTCCCGAGGCGGAACAGGTGACCCAGGTGATCTACCGGAACGATATCGCGGTACATGTGGGCAATGATGCCTATAAAGAAGATAAGTACGCCTATGCCGACGAGCGACGGCGTTGAAGGAGCCGCGGACGGTGGTGCTCACGGAAAAGTTAGCGCGAAAATATTTTGGCAAGGCCGAGCGGGCGGATCTTCGCTTTATGTCGTATTGCCTCAGGGGTATCCGGCATCGCGTATGGAGAACAGGATGAAGGCTTTTATCACGACCTATTGGGGGAAGGACTTTGCCAAGGAATCGACGCTTGGCCTTCAGCCCATCCGGGATATCCATTTCGATCAACGTTTTTTGCATACTTACACCTACACGACGACCTCGCGTCAAACCTATTATGGCTTGGCAGGTATTGCGCTTTTTATCATCCTCATCGCGTGTATAAACTTCGTCAATTTAGCTACCGGGCTGGCGACGACGCGGGCAAAGGAGGTCGGTGTCCGGAAGGTGTTGGGGGCGCGGCGGCCGCAGCTCGTGTGGCAGTTTCTGGGGGAGACGGCGGTGTTGGTGCTTTTTTGTATAGGATTGGGCTTGCTCACGGCTTCGTTGGTGATCCCCACGGTAGACCGATGGCTTGATATCCGGGTGCATACGGAGGAACTGTTCGAGCCCGTGGTGTTGGGCGTATTGGGAGGAGTGCTTGTGGGGGTGATCCTGCTGGCGGGGGTCTATCCGGCTTTCGTGCAAAGCGCGTTCCGGCCGGCGTTGTCGCTTAAGGGAGAGTCGAAACTGGGCGGACGTGGTTTGATGAACCTGCGGAAGGGATTAGTCGTAGTGCAGTTTGCTATCTGTCAACTGTTGATCATCGGCACGCTTGTCGTGGCGCGGCAAATGGATTATTTCGAGAACCAGGATCTGGGTTACGATAAAGAGTCGGTGGTGAGTTTTCCGATGCCGGACGGCAACAGCCGGACGGTGATCGCGCAGACGCTGGCCAGCGAGCCGGGCGTGACCGCCTATAGCTTTTCCACCGGTGCGCCGGCTAACTCCGGTAATTGGGCGCCGTTCCATTCGACCGAGTTCGGGTTGCCAAAGGACGAACCGACGGAGCTGAAATTTATCGACGAGCGATATATCCATATGTTCGGTCTGACTATGCTGGCGGGTGACACCATTCGGCCAAAGGTTGCCGGCGATTCTGTCTATCGGGTTGTGGTCAATGAGACGTTGTTGGGAGAATTGCATCTCAATCCGGCCGGGGCGGTGGGCAAGCAGTTCAATCTCATGGGAAATAATGCCGAGATCATCGGCGTGGTGCAGGATTTTCAAAGCGAATCCAAACATCAAAAGCGGCGGCCCTGTGTGCTACTCTATGACACAGGGGGGTTCTATAGAGCCAGCATACGCATTTATCCGCAGGCGTTACGAGAGACGTTGGCGCACGTAAGCAAGGTATGGTCGGGTATCAATCCGCGTGGTATCTTCGAGTACGAATTCCTGGATGACTATATTGCCAGTCTATACCGGCAGGAACAAAAGGTCTATACGGCTATTCGGCTTTTCTCGATCATCGCTATTCTCATCGGCTGTCTGGGGCTGTATGGTCTTGTGGCTTTTGCCGCCATGCAGCGGACGAAGGAAGTCGGCATCCGAAAGGTTTTGGGGGCATCCATAGGGAATATCGTCTATCTTTTTACCCGGGAGTTCATCGTGTTGATCGGTGTTGCGTTTGTTATCGCAGCGCCGGTGGCGTGGCTGATCATGCATCGATGGCTGGAGAGTTTTGCCTATCGGATCGGGATTAGCTGGGGGCTTTTTGCGGCGGCGATCCTCGTTTCTTTTGCCATTGCGGCGTTTACCATTTCCTGGGAGAGTATAAAGGCGGCCGTGGTGAACCCGGTGAAATCTTTGCGTAGCGAATAGGGCGCGGCCAGACCGCGCCCGTTATTTTATTAGATAAACCAGTGGAAACCGACGCCCAGCGTAAAGCTGTTGGTGCCAGTGTTGAGGGAGTAATTATTGGGTGTGTTGGTGGTAGTGGAATTACTCGTTTTGATCGTAGTGGTGTTGTTGTCGTTGTCGCTATGGGCGTGGCTATAGGAATAGCCGATGTCAAAGTCCATGCCGATCCTTTTGTAGAAGAAGTGGGTCATGCCGATGCTGCCTCCCGCGTTCCAGTTAAAGATGCCGTCGATCTTGCCTCCTGTTGAGGTGGTGGTTGTCGTCGTATAGGAGCTGCCCGAGCTGGAGCCGGTCCCGGTACCCACCGCGCCATTTACCTGGCCATAGAACCAGTTCTTGCCGGTGAGGCCGGCGAAATAATACCGGAGCAGCGGGCCGATGCTCAGGGTATTGGTGGTGCTGCTCGTGCCGCTGCCCGTGAGCGTGTTGGCGGCGCTGGTGTTGGACGTGTTGGCGCTGGTGTGGGTAATCGAATAAGAGAGGTTGCCGCCGAAGACCAGGTTGGGTGTCACGAAGACGCCTACCTGGTAGCCGTAATCGCTATTCGCGTCGGAGTAGCCGATGCTGCCAACGGTGGTGCCGTTTGACTAATGAATCGTTAAGTGGCTTGTGGGGATAAAACCGCAAGTTCCGGGTTTGGGAGTTTTACCGGCTTGGCTAATTTTGGGCTATGATCAATTTACTACCTTTTGACGGGGCGGCGGATTATTATGGGCAGGTGATGGAGAATGTCGCGGCGGCGGCATATCTCGGACGGTTATTGGCGGAGATCGAATGGCGGAATGACGAGGCGGTGATCTTTGGACGGCATATTATCACCAAGCGGAAGGTTGCCTGGTATGGCGATAGCACCTACACCTATACATATTCGAATATCACCCGGCAGGCGTTGCCATGGACGGCAGATCTGCTGGCACTGAAGGAACTTACGGAACGGCTCACGGGCGCGCGTTATAATTCTTGTTTGTTGAATCTATATCACGACGGGGAGGAGGGGATGGCCTGGCACAGCGATGACGAGAAGGAACTGGAACCTAACGGGGCCATCGCGTCGATGAGTTTTGGGGAGGAGCGGCGGTTTCTCTTTCGCCACCGGGAGCGCAAGGAGCAGGTGGAGATCTCGCTGATGCCGGGCAGCCTGCTGGTGATGCGGGGGACGACGCAGACATATTGGTTGCATTCGTTGCCGAAAATGAAGAAAGTGAGGACACCTCGGGTGAACCTCACTTTCAGGACAATGATGCGGGCTGGGGGGTAGTGTTTCTGGGCCGGAGGCGACTTACTTACTAGTAAGTAAGTCGCATTATTGTTTCCGCAGCACCTCGAAGCCATAGGCCGGCAGCGTAACCTGGGCGCCGAGGGTTTGAGCGGTTCCGGCAAAGCCGTCGGACCAGGTCGTATTCTGGATGGCTGCCGGGATCGGATAGGTGATCGACGTGTCGCGGAGGTTGACCATCGCGAAGACGGTGTCGCCGGGCGCGGTCTTGGTAAAGGCGCAGATGTCGTTGTTGTCATAAGACACCAGCGTGCCGCGGCGGATGGCCGTACTATTGTTGCGCAGACCGATGACCTGGGTATACTGGGCAGTCACATCGGGGTTGAGGGTCCAATCGATCGTCACCGTGGTAAACGGAAAGACTATCGGGGTGGGGAAGGCCACTTCCGTTCCATCGTATACGAAGGGCACGCTATTCATATAGGCGATCACTACAAAGGCGGCCATCGAGCCGGTTTTGCCGCCAAAGAGGGTCACGGGGGCGCCGTCCGAACCGTCGTCGTCATGATTGGTAAGAAACCGTACGATCTGGTTGCTGCCGCTGGCGCCGCTATATTCCACCGAGTTGGAGTTGTCGATGAGGGTCGCCGCGCCGCCGCTGAAGATGCCTTTGAGCGTCGTGCTGTAGAACTGCATCCCAAAATTATAGTTGAAACCAGCGCCGTAGTTTGCCGGGCGGGTACCTTCCGCGAGCATCAGCAGGGTATGGGTAGTGATGTTATGCAAGGTGTCGATGGCTTGTTGCCAGAAGTCGACGGGAGGGTTGTCGGCGAAGTCGCAGCGGAAGCCGTCGATATTGGCGCGGTAGACCCAACCCTTCATGCTTTGGATGATGGCGGCGCGCATGGCCGTGCTACTGAAGTTCAGGGCGGCGACATCCGTGTAGGTGGACAGTTGCTGGATCACGCCGCTGGCATTCTGTACATACCAATCGGGGTGCTGGGTGATCCACGGGTGGTCCCAGGAGGTCTGGTTGACGACGAAGTCGAGGATCACGGCCATGCCGCGGCTGTGAGCGCCGTCGACGAGGTTGCGCAGGTCGGTGAGTGACCCGTATTCCGTACCAACGGAGTCGAAGTTCCGGATACAATAGGGTGAGTTCAGCGACTTGAGGGTACCCACCGGGTATACCGGCATCAGGTAGATGGTATTCACGCCGAGCGCCTTGATCTGGTCCAGGCGGTTACTTACGCCTTGCAGGTTGTGAGTGGAGCTGAAGGCGCGGATGTTCACCTGATAGACGGTTACGTCCCGCGGGTCGGGGACGCCCGTGAAGGGCGTCCCGTACTGGGCGGGTGTCGTGTCTGTCGTCGTTGTTGTCGAATCGGTTGGAGGCGTCTGTTTGGGCGCGTTGTTGTGTTTGCTGCATGACAGCAATGTTAGGATCGCGGAAAGAAGGAACATCATTTTCATGGTCGTTTATTGCTTGACGGCGCTATAGGTATAATGCTGCGACACGTGCAGGTCGAGGGTGATGACATAGGTCCCATTGGCCGGCACGGTAAGGTTGTTGAGATTTGGATTATAAGTAAAAAGCGGGTTGTCGGCGTACTGGAGGTTCCCCGAATTGTCGATACCGAAGTCGATGACCCAGGCGTCGTTGGCGCGGAACTTGAAAGAGCCGGACTGTAACATCGCCACGGTAACGGTCCAGACCTGGTTGGTGGCGTCATAGCTCATCTGGGTATCGGTGCTCCATCCGCCGGGCGTGGCGTCGCCAATGATGCTCCAGGTGGTGGGCGTGGTGGCCCAGGTATTGTTGTTGAGATTTGCGGAGAGCTCGTAATAGCCACCGTTGGCCACGGACAGACCGCCTGCATTGCCGTTGGTAGTCAGCGTGCCGCTGCCGACGTTGCCGTTGGGGTCGCCATAATTGGTGTGAACCCAATCGGGCGCATTAGTGTATTTGAATCCCTGGTTGCCGGAGCCGGCGATATTTACATAGCCTTCGAATATGCCGGGATAGCCGGGGACAGGGTTCAGGGTCGGAGCGGTCGCCGGATTCCAGCCCTGGTAAGCTCCGGGGACCCAGAGGTTGGTGGTATAAGGGGTGACCACAACAGCGATCACGGAGGAATAACTGGTCGGTATGGTCGACGCCGATCCGTTGTATTGGGTGACATTCGCCAGAACGCGGAAGACCATCTGGGTCGAACTGGCGAATCCCAATGTTTGCATGGTATTGTTCAGGTCTTTGCCGACGAAACCATACGTCAGGACGTTGGCTCCGGCGATGTATTGCTGTGCCTTGGCCCAGCCGGTGGCGCCGGCGGTGTCGGAGGGTACATCCATTTCAAGGGTATAGGTAACGGCGATGCCCGCGCCATAGTTGACGGCCGGCCAGGTAAAATGCACGACGGTGTCGCTGTCGTTGGCCGGGGCAAGGGCCACGCTATCCGACGAAGCCGAAAGCGACGAGGGGAAAGAAGTGTTCTCGTTCGCGGTGAGGACTTCCCCCTGTTTTTTACAGGCGGCGATGAGCAGACAAAGAGAGACTATAATTAATTTACGCATATAATGAGTTAAAAAAATTATTAATACCCGGGATTTTGTACCAGGCTGGGGTTTGAATTCAACTCCGTCGCCGGCAAGGGCAGCAGGTTCAGATGAGCATCGACGGTAGTGCCATTCTGGACGCCGCCCTTCCAGGGCCAGATATAGGTGGAGCCGGTGAACATCCCATAGCGGATGAGGTCTGTGCGGCGGCTACACTCCCAAAAGAGTTCTTTCTGGCGTTCATTGAGGATGTCATTTAGCGTATAGCTGCTAACGTTACCATTGGTATTTCCATAGGCCCTTGTCCGGAGGAGGTTGAAGTAGGAGAGGGCTGTTGCGGCGTCGCCTCCGCTGCCTCCGCGGGCAACGGCTTCGATGTAGACGAGATACATTTCGGCAAGACGGAACAGCGGGTAGTCGGTGCTGCAGAGTACACCGTCGGGGGAATAAGGTGTCACGCCGGTGGACGTTACATTGGAGTATTTGTAGACCTCGACGCCCTGTGTGAAATCGAGTACGGAATTGATCGTCGTGGTGCCGGGACCGAAAAGGGCCCGTCCGTCCGCCGGATCGGTGAATACGGCGGGCAGGGGAGACGTGCTGCGGTTGCCGAGCCAGCCGCCGCCGGGGATACCGTAGGCTGCGTCGTCGGCGGGGACGGTGTTGTGAGCGGAACAGATCAGGAAGGTGGTGCCGCCGTAATTCTGCGCCGTAGTCGCGTCATAGGGGATCGGCAGAATGATCTCGGGATTGTTGAGGTTATTATCGCTTTTGAAGAGGTTGGCGAAGTTGGGCATCAGCGAGTAGCCGGCGTTGATGACTTTGGATGCGTAGGTGATCGCGTCGGTGCTGTGGTCGGTACCGGTGTAGACCTGGGCGTTGAGGTACATTCGTGCGAGGAGGGCCCACTCGGCGGCCTGGTCGGCGCGTCCGTATTCATTTTGCCGTGGCGCTACGAGCGAGGAATCGACGGCTTTGAGTTCGGATTCGATATAGCTAAAGAGCGCGGAGCGGGTGATCTGTTTGGGAATGTAGTCGCCCACGGGGTCATTCTCGTCGACGAAAGCGGGGTTGCCGAAGAGGTCCATGAGCACCCAATATTGGTAGGCCCGCAGGAATCGGGCTTCTGCCCGGTATTGCCGGATGTTCGCGGCGTCGGCGCCGGTGATCCCCCGGGCTGCCACTGCCGCGTCGGTAGACTGACGGATGAAGTCGTTTGCGACGGTGATCTGGAAAAAGCTGCGGTCGTACAGAGCGGCCACGTATACGTTGCTGGAGGCGATGTCGAGGTTATGCAGCGGCTGCAGATAGGGATCGTCCCAGGCGCAGATCGCGTTATCGGTGGTGAGTTCTTCCATGTTGAACAATAGCCGGACAAAATCCGTTTCGCCGACGTCGGAGATACCCGCGACGTTGATATCGCTGGCGCCGGTGCCGGTGCTGCTGATCAGGGCATAGCTGCCGTATACTTTAGCCAGTACCTGTTTATAGCCCGCGGCTGTGGCGTACTGGATATCGGCGGTGTTGGTATTCGCCGGTTCCCGGTTAAGGTTCTTTGTGCAGGACGCCAGTGAGACGACCAGCGGCAAAATGGAGATGAGATTTATTTTCATATAAATTTTAGTTGATCGTTAGAATTGAAGGTTAAAGCCGAGTACATAGGTGCGGGGCCGGGGGTAGAAGGAGTTGTCGACGCCGCCGTAGATCTCGGGGTCCTGGCCTTTATAGTTGGTGATCGTGAAGACATTCTGGCAATTGGCGTTGATCCGGAGATTGGCGTCGTTATGAAAGACGTGGCCCGCGTTGTAGGACAGTCCCAGGTTATCCATTTTCAGGAAAGAGGCGTTCTGGACATAATAGTCGCTTTGAGCGTTGCTATACACGAATTTCGTGGTCAGCACGTCCGTGAGGGTATTGGCCAGATAGCCCAGCGGGTTGAAGACATTTGCTTCGGTCGCGGCTGTCGCCAGCCCGTTGTACATATAGTTGCCGATGTTGGCGCGCAACACGGTGCTGATCGTCCATTTCCGGTAATTGATATCCGTGCTGAATCCGAGGATATATGGCGGAAAGGGGGTCTTATAGCGGTAAAGGTCCTGGCTGTTGATAATGCCGTCACCGTTCACATCTTTGTAGACGCCTTCGACGGGTTTTCCATTTTTATCATAGACCTGGTGGTAGACATAGAAGGCATCGGCGCTGTAGCCAACGGAGTTGATCTGGATATTGTTGGTTTGCAGGGCGCCGGCATAAGCCGTGTCGTTCACGGCCGTGAGCTTGGTGATCTTGTTCGCATTGTAGGCGATGTTGAAATTCACGTTCCAGTTCCAGTCTTTGCTTCTCACGGGACTTGCGCTTATGGCAAACTCGATGCCTTTGTTCGTCATATCGCCTACGTTGACCAGCAGCGTATTGCTAAAATTGGAGCCGGCGGGAACGGGTACGGTATTCAGCAGGTTGGTGGTTTTTTTGTAATAGACATCTACGGCGCCGGTGATGCGGTTGTTGAGGAAACCATAATCGATGCCGCCATTCCAGGTGGCTGTCTGTTCCCATTTGATGGCGGCGTCATAGGCAGCGGCGGTCGCCATATTGTAGCTGGTATTGCCAAATTGGAATTCCGACCCATTGGTGCTGAGGCTGTAGACGGGGAGATAGGAATAGTCGGCGATGCCGTCCTGGTTGCCTGTAACCCCATAGCTCAGGCGCAGGTTGAGGTTGGACAGGATCCGGGAGTCACGGAGGAAGCTTTCCTGTTGTATCCGCCAGGTGAAGGCGGCGGAAGGGAAGGTACCCCAGCGCGTGGACGGCGAGAACCGGGAGGAGCCGTCGGAGCGGATCGATCCGGAGAGGATGTAGCGGGTGTCGAAGGTATAGATCAGTCGGCCATAATAAGAGATCAGCGTGTTCTCCGCGGGCGATGTCGCGTAAAGCGGGACGCTGCCGGGGATCGTATCCCCATTGGCGCGGATGCTGGGGTAGTTCCAGTTTGTCGAGAGGTTATTATAGTAACCATAACCCGCGACCACGTTGATGTTGCTTTTGATCGATTTGAGATCTTTGAGATAATTGAGGTAGAACTCGCCAACGACGTTTTGGAAGGTGCCTTTGTAGACGTTGTTCTGGCCGCTGTCGAGATAGCTTTGCGCCGCATAGGCTGGTACTTTGATAATGCCGTTACCATGGGCGACGTCATATCCCAGGTTGAGGTTGGCGTGGAGGCCGGAGATCCCCGGTAGTGCGTAGTCGAGGGCTAAATTTCCGAAACTGCGTTGGACGGTTGCGTGGTTATTGTATTGGTCGAGCAGCGCCAGCGGGTTGCGTGGCGCCAGTTTGTTAAGGGTGGCGGTGCTGCCGCTGCCCGTTTGCCATTCAAAGAAATTTCCATAAGGAGACTGCGCGTGAACCGGTTGTGTCGGATCGAAATAGATGGCCGAGCTGATGGCCGCTCCTGAGTTGGCGAATTGCGACTGGAGGACGGCGCCATGGAGGTTGAGCTCTACTTTCAGGGCGTCTTTGAAGTAGTGGGGAGTTAACGATATGCTGCCACTATAACGTTGCAGGTTATCCGTTTTTACGATGCCTTCCTGGTTGAGGTAGCCGAAGGAAGCGCGGTAGGGCATATTACCTATGGCGCCCGTGGCGTTGAGGTTGTTGTCCGTGCTCACGGAGTTCTGGAAGATCTGTTTTTGCCAGTTGGTGTTGGCGCTACCCAGGAGGTCGCTGAAGGGCTGACCGTTGTAGGTGCCGATGGCGTTGGAATCTACGAATTGCCGGAACTGTGAAGGCGACATGACGTCGTATTCTTTGATGAGCTTTCCAACGGAGACCTGGCTACCGAAATTGAATTTAGTAGCTCCGGGTTTTCCTTTCTTGGTGGTAATGAGGATGACGCCGTTGGAGGCCCGGGACCCGTAGATCGCTGTCGCCGCGGCGTCTTTTAGGACGGTAAAGGAGGCGATATCGTTCGGGTTCACGAGGCTTAGCGGGTTGGAAGCGCCGGCGATACCGTTGCCGCTGAAGGGGAGGCCGTCGACGACTATCAGGGGGTCGTTGCTGGCGCTCAGGGAGACGACGCCGCGGATGCGGATCACGCTGCCAGAGCCGGGCGAGCCGCCGTTGCTGGTGATCGAGACGCCGGCTACTTTGCCCGCGATCAGTTGTTCGGGGGTGGTGATGGCCCCGCCCTGGAAATCTTTTTCCGAGACTACGGCGAGGGAGCCGGTGAGGTCTTTTCGTTTTGCGGTGCCATAGCCGATGACGATGACATCGTTGAGGGCGGCCGAACCCGGGCGGAGGCTGACGTTCACCACTGGTTGGGCAGTGACGCGGGCTGTATCATAGCCTATATAGGTGATCAGCAATATGCTCCCAGCAGGTGCGGCCAGATGGAAGCTGCCTTTGCCGTCAGTGACGGCGCCTTTGTTTGTGCCGGGGATGATCACGGAGGCGCCCTCTACGGGTGCACCCTTATCCGTGGTCACGGTACCCTTGACGCCGAGGGTGGGTGTCTGCGCCCATCCCGGAAGTTGCAGGAGGAGCAGCAGCGTACAAGTAATTAATAAGCGTGAAGTTTTGGAAATATGCATATATGACAAGATTGAAATGAATTAATAAGTGATCGATAGGGTTTGGTCGGTGTTGGGCACGGTGGTTACTGACACGGTCTCGCCCTGGGTGTCGCCGGGTAAAAAGCTGGTACGCTGTTTTGCCAGCGTTTTGCTTTCGAAGCCGTGCAGGAGGAAGCGGATGTAATGGAATTTTGTCGGGTAGGCGGCTTCGGGTTTTTCGAGGATGATGGTGCGGGTAGCGGGCTCGATGCGGATAGTACGTTGGTAGTAGCCGCCTTTTTCGTAGTCGTAGGAGACGCCATCGTCTTCGTAATAGACGAAGGTGCTGGGTTGGGCGCCGGCATAGCAATGCACATCGAGGGTGTCGGCGGGTTGTTGTGCGGTGTTCATGATCGGCGATTCGCGTGGGAGGATACTACCCGATTTCACGTACACGGGTAGCCGCTGCGGGGTGAGCTCGACTATCGTGTCTTTGCCGCCTTTCACGGGTTGCCCGGTGTATGCGTCATACCACAGCCCTGCAGGCAGGTAGATGCGATTGAAATTGGCGGTGCTCACCTGGGGCATGACGAGGAGGCTTGGGCCGCAGAGAAATTCGTCCTGGAAACGCGGGTCATAGATCTGCGGGTCGCGGGTATAGTCGATGGCGAGGCTGCGGGCGATGGGCAAGCCGGTAGCCGACGCCTCATGGAAGACGGCATAGAGATAGGGCAGCAGGGTATAGCGTAGTTGAATATATTGGCGGGTGATGTCGAGGATGTCTTCGCCGAAGGTCCAGGGTTCGGCGGCTTTGGAATTGAGCCCGGTATGATTGCGGAAATAGGGGATGAAGGCGCCGAGCTGCATCCAGCGGGTATAGAGGGCGGCGGTGGGGTTGCCGGTGAAGCCGCCGATGTCCATGCCGGTAAAGGGCACGCCGCTGAGCCCGAGGCTCGTGAGGAGGCGTACGCCGGCGAGCATATGATCGTCTTCGGCGCGGTTGTCGCCGGTCCACATGGCGGCATAGCGTTGGAGCCCGGCGTAGCCCGACCGGGAGAGGATGAAGGGGCGTTTTCCCAGGGCGGCGCGGGCGCCTTCGAAGCTGCTCCGGGCCATCTCCAGGCCGAAGATATTATGTGCCTGACGAAGCGTTGTCGGACGACCGTCGAAATCGAACAGGATGTTCTCGGGCATCTTTTGTCCCCAGGTCGAGGGTTCGTTCATATCGTTCCAGAGGCCCACGACGCCAGCGTCGGTATATTGGCGGACCTGCTCATGCCACCAGTCGCGGCCTTTTGGGCTGGTGAAGTCGGGGAAGTGGACCCAGCCGGGCCAGACCTGGCCGGTGTATGGAAGGCCGTCGGAATATTTCAGAAAGATACCGGCCGTCGTCCCGCTCTCGAAGGCGGGATAGTCCTTCTCTACTTTGATGCCGGGGTCGACGATCACAGTGGTGTTGAAGCCCATGTTTTTGAGGGTCGTCAGCATGCCTTTAGGGTCGGGAAAGCGCTGCCGGTCCCAGGTGAAGAGCTTATAGTGATCCATGTAGTGGATGTCGAGGGTGATGCCATCGGCCGGGATGTGTTTTTCTCTCAGTGTCTGTGCAATGCGGAGCACTTCGGTGTCGGGGTAGTAGCTATAACGGTTCTGCTGATAGCCAAGACTCCACAGGGGCGGCATGGGCATACGGCCGGTGAGGTCGGTATAGGAGCGGATGATACCCGCGACGGTGGTATGATAGATCAGGTAGTAGTTGAGCTCGCCGGACTCGGCGCTGAAGCTCGAGAAGCGGTCGTTGCTGGCGCCGAAGTTGAAGTCCGAGCGGTAGCTGTTGTCGAGGAAGAGGCCGTAGACGATGCTGTCGTGGAGACCGATGTAGAACGGGATGGTCGAATAGAGGGGGTCCTGGTCGGTGCGGTAGCCATAGACATCGGAATTCCAATTCGTGTACCCGCTGCCGGCGCGGTCGACGTTGCCGGTTTTTTCACCCAGGCCGAGGAATCTTTCGCCTGGTTGCAGGTGTTTATAGGCCGTGACGCGGGTGCCTTCCCAACTGGTGGACAGGCCGGGCTCGTCGGTGTTGATGAGGACGCCTGTTTTGGTCGTAAAGTCGACGGCGGCCGTCGCCTTTTGGACGGTGAGGTCCAGGGAGTCGGTATGCAGGCGGATGGTCGTGTTGGTTTGGTCCCAGGACCAATGGGTGGTTTTTGGGCCGCCGATCACGGCGTAGGAAAAGTCTGGTTTTAGAGGTTGGTCGGAAAAACGGACCCGGATGATGTTGGAGCTATAGGCGGTAAGTCTTAACCAGGCATGCGTGGTGCGGATGTCGAGGCTTGTGTTGTCGGCGTGGACGGCCGTCACGGCGCCAGTGTTTTGGACGATTTCCTGGGCGTTGGCAGTTAGGAAAAAAAACAAAAAGGTTAGGGCGGAGGTGATCCGGTTCATATGTCAAGAATGTGGGATCAAAGAAACCGCAGTGGTCCGCCAGGGGCAATTTATATGGCTCCGATATCGAAAATATCGGCGCTTTTTGGGACTGGAGAATTATATCTGTTTGATTGTCAGATTTCCATGAAGATATATAGTTTTTTATTATATAGACGATTTTCGTTCGTCAAATGCCTTGAATTTCGAGGATGCGGCTCTCGAATTCGTCGTTGGGAACGATAGATCGGTTTTTAATGCGGGTCTTGTAGGCGTAGATGGTGTTGACGGAATATTCCAGGATCTGGGCGATCTTTTCGTTGTCGGTGATCCCCAGGCGGATGAGGGCGAAGATACGGAGGTCGATATTCAGGAGCTCGTTCTCCTTTAGTCTTACCTGGTCTTCTTCCTTGAACAACGCATTGAAGCGGGTGACAAAATGGGGAAAAATGCGGAGGAAGACGGTGTCGAAGCTGCGGAGGAGTTCTTCTTTTTCCTTTTTTATCTGGATGTTGTTGACGATAAAGCGAATGTCCTCGAACTTCCGATGGGCCACTTTTTGATCGAGGGTCTTTTTCAGTCGCTCCAGTTTTACAAAGAATTCGGAGTCGAGGCTAAAGAAGTAGCCGATATATTCCTCTTTGATCTTATTGGCTTCTTCCAGCTTTTGGTTGATGGCGCGTTGGGCGGCATGGGCCTCGGTGATCATTTGCTGGGCCTTCTTTAGCTTATCCACCTGACGGCGGATGATGATGATAAGGAAGACCAGGACGATGACGAAGGCTGTCACAACGGCGGCGTATTGGATCAGCAGACGGCGTTGGGCTTCCACGGCATTGATGCGTTCGTCTTCTATGAGGGAGAGGATGCTGCTCACCTGTACTTTGCGTTGGCGGGCGCCGTAGAACTGGGCGTTGGCGATTGCGGTCTCGATACAGGGGGAGGCGTGGCGGACGTCGCCTTTTTTATACAGGACGGAGGCGAGGTTGAAGATGGCGAAGGTCTCTTTGGTGGACGAGCGGATGTCCGCGATGGCGGCGGTGATGAGCAGGTCGGTCGCGGCGGGGTCGTCGCCTTTTTGGGCGTAGATGCCGCTGAGGGTGGAGGCGGTGAGGGCCAGTTCGTGGTCGGTGAGAGGACCGGCCAGGAGTCGGCGGAAGAGGGTAGCCGCGGTGTCGATGTTGGTGCGTTTGAATTCGAGGAGGCCTTTATAATAGGTTGCCGCGAAAGTGCCGGGGGGGTAGAAGGCCAGGGCGGAGTCCAGGTATTTATTACCCTGCTGGTCATAGTTCACCGAGTGGTTGTCGTAGTCGTAGTTGGCGACGTCATAATAATACCGGCCCATCAGGGTATAGTAGAGGGCTTTGAGGGAGTCGGGTTCCTGGCGGATATCGGTGGCGCGCAGCGTGTCGTAGGTCTCCCGGAAGAGGCCGGAGGACAGCAGGATGAAGCCAAGCTGGAGCCGGGCTTCGCTGATGAGGTGGGGGTTGTCGAGATGGTAGGCGATGGTTTGCAGCTGTTGGGCGTACCAGTAGGCCGAATCGTAAATAAAGAGGTGGTAGGCGTCATAGAGGCGGGAGTAGCCATTGAAGAGGGCGAGATAGTCGGTGGTCTCCGCGGGTGGCAGGGTGGCGCGGAGCCTGGCGATCTCCCGGGTCTTGGCAGAGTCAAAATCCGGCGTCTTACCGATGGCCCCGGTGAGTTCCCGGAGCAGGCTGTCGGTAGAATGCTGGGCGTTGGAAGTGAGCGCCAGCAGAAGCAGAAGGCCGGAAAATAGACGCTTCATGATCCCTATCGGGGTGTTTTAGGGTGGCAAGATAGGTAAAACAAGCCTCCGGTTGAATATTTTAAGTAAACGATAGAGTCAGGAGCAGTATTGGTTTATCAATCAGTGCCAATCGTTTAACATAACGCGTCAGCCCATGGCGGCTTCGGAATGGTGAGATAGTTTTGAGGTATGAATCAAAACCTAACCAACTTCTGCAAGAACCTTATCGCTTATGCGATACAGCGAGATGTCTCCGCGGAGACGCTCACCGAATTAGCCGGTGTAGACTGGCCGGCGATGAAAGCGGGACAGCCCGTGTCCATCACTTTAAAACAGCTCAACGATCTCTGGCTGCATGCCGTCAGGCTGAGCAAGGACGCATTGTTCGGGCTCCATCTTGGCGAGACCATGCAGGTCTCTGCATTGGGGCTTGTGGGCGCCGTGATCCGCAATAGCGCTACCGTGGGCGAGGCGTTGCAACACTGTGCCGAGTTTCCGGAGCAGGTGAGTGAATCGTTTGCCATGCGTGTCACCAATAAGAAGAGCAGCTTTGTTGTGGAGTTGAATTTTTGTCCGGAAAAACAAGCGGCATATCCCGTGGCCCAAAAACATTTTATGGAGTGTTCGATGGCCTTTCTCCTGCATGAGCTGGATGGATTGTTGTTTGTGAAGATGCGGCCATTGTCGGTAGAGATGCCGTATGAACCCGCATCGTTATCGGAGTTACAGCGGGTGTTGCGTTGTAATGATGTCCGGCCGGCGCAGTGGTTTCGGATGGAGTTCGATAATGCCAGTTGGGACGAGCGGGTGATCGCTGCCGATTTTAGCGTTCAGGAGGTATTGCTCCAAAAAGTCCATCGGCTGCAAGAGCAGCAGGAGTCCATGAATACCCTGGAGGCGCGTATCCGGGTGATGCTGGAAAACAATTCTTACCTGGGGGTACCCAGTTTGCAGCAGGTGGCTTCCAACCTGCATATGAGTGCGCGCAGTGTCCAACGCCGGTTGAAAGAGGAGGGGGTGTCTTTTGGCGAGATCACGGAGTCGGTCCGGAAGACGATGGCGGCGCATTATCTGCAAGGTAGCGGGTATCCGTTAAAAGAGATATCCTATCTGCTGGGGTACAATGAATTGAGCGCATTCAGCCGGGCTTTCAAAAAATGGACTGGATCGACTCCGCTGGATTACCGGCGGGCGAGGCTGGGTGCGGCATAGGGCGAATTAGGACTTCTTTAACTGGGGGTTGTTGGGGCGGCGATTATTTTTTTCTAGTTTTCGTCGCCTTTGGTGCAACATCCTATAGGGGATGTACGTCCTATCCATACATGCACCCTCGCATGGCGACAATTATGGCCATCATGACCAAACAACATCCTTCATTCAGAGGAATAGCGGGCAGCCGGACAGGGACGGGGCATGGGGAGGCTATTAATCGGGGGACTGTGCATCGGGTCGACCTTCCGGCCGTGCGTTTCGAAGTGGACAAGCAAACCTTGAAAGACCTCGATCTTTTCGACGGGGGAAGGAGGGGGCTGCTTTTTGGGTTGCTTAACAAAACGAAGACCACAGGAGGCGGTGATGCGCTCGAGCGGATGCTGAAGGAACCATGCAACGATCGGCAGGTTCTGGAAGACCGCAGGGACATCATCCAATTTTTCCGCGATAAGATGATCGATCTGCAGATCGGAAGACATGTAAATGATGTAGAACTTTATCTCAACTGCGCTTATTACCTCTACCCGGGCACCTGGGCGGAGGCCATGTATCACCGGTTTAGAAATCAGATCAAAGAATCCCCCGCCTATTTCGCGGTAACCAGGGGCGTCAAGAATACGGTGAGTTTGTTGCGGCGGTTGTTCGAGATCTCGGCGGGATGGAAGACGGTGGGCTGTCCCACCCCGTTAGCAACCGTTTTGGGTGAGCTTCCTGGTTGGATAGCGGACGTGCGGGTTCGGGAGTTGCTCATGGAACCGTCGGCGCCGTTGGGTTGGCGGGATATAGCGCGCTGCGATCTTTATTTCCGGGAGACGGGAAGGGCGACGGTCCGGCGGCTCATGGATCTGCTTTATGAGTGGGATGCGTATCAAAGTGTCGCCGCGGCCGCGCAACAATACGATCTTTGTTTTCCGAAATACAGCGATGACCCGCAGTCTTCGATACAGGCGGAAGGGCTTTTTCATCCGTTGGTGGCCAATGTCGTCTCCAATGACTATGCATTGGGAAGTTGGGCCAATCTGTGTTTTATCAGCGGGCCCAATATGGCGGGGAAGTCTACCTTTTTAAAATCTTTCGGTTTGGCCGTATATCTCGCGCATGTGGGGTTCCCCGTGCCGGCGCGGTCGTTCCGGACGACGATCTTCAACGGGTTGATGATGACGGTGAACCTGGCGGATAGTATCAGCCAGGGCTACAGTCATTTCTATGCCGAAGTGCGCCGCGTCAAGGATGTCGTGTCGGCGATCGGTGAGAAGAGACGGATCGTGGTCATCTTCGACGAGCTCTTCAGGGGGACGAATGTCAAGGATGCCAGCGATGCGTCGCTGGAGGTGATCGATGCGCTGGCGGGTATCGACAGCAGTCTGTTCCTGATCTCGACGCATATCGTGGAGATAGCGGCGGATCTGCGGGACAATCCCAATATCCATTTCGTTTGTTTTTCCGCTACTATGGAGGGGGGAATCCCCTGGTACAGTTATAAATTAAAAGAAGGTGTTTCCGACGAACGGGCGGGGATGGTGATCCTGCGGGAAGAGGGCATCCTGGCGTTATTGGAGGAGATCCGCAAGCGGGGTTAAGTAGTACGATGCGGTTAGACGTTCCGGTGAGCGATCCTGGCCAATTGATGGCGGTATAATTTGCCGATGGGAATTTCCTGGTCGCCGATCTCGATATCGTTTTGAGTGAAGGCGGTGATCTTGTCCGTGGCGATGATGAACGACCGATGGATGCGGAGGAAGCGAGGGGAGGGCAGCAGCTGCTCGATCGAGCCGATCGGTTTTTTCACGATCAGCGGTTTGTCTTCACTACGGACGATACGGCTATAATCTTTGAGACTTTCTATATAGCGGATAGCACTCAGCTCCACTTTTATCATTTTTCTATCTACGCGAAAATAAAGGAACGCGTCCGTGGGCGCGGGACCGGCAGGGTTCGGGCGTTCGTCGGGACCGAAGCGACCGGTGTTACCCGGGTGTTCGCCGGTCAACGGGTCGTTGGCGCTGGAGAGTTTGTTGACGGCGCGCACGAAGCGTTCGAAGGAAAAGGGTTTTAGAAGGTAGTCGACGGCGTCGAGTTCGAAGCCTTCGAGTGCGTAGTCTTTATGTGCGGTGGTGAAGATCACTTTTGGCGGGTTACGGAGGGTGCGGATAAATTCGGTGCCCAGGAGCCGGGGCATTTTGATATCGAGAAAGAGTACGTCTACGGGATGGTCTTTGAGGATCTGCATGGCTTCGAAGGCATTGGCGCAGGTTGCCACAATGTCCAGGTTATCCATATCGGCCACGTAGGTGGTAAGCACTTTCAGCGCGGGTGGTTCATCGTCAATTAAGAGACATTTGAGGTTCATATTGACGGGATGTTAGTGTTAAAGAAACCATGAAGGTGTCGTCTTCGGGCGTGAGCACGATGGTGTGGCGGCCGGGATAAAGGAGGTTCAGTCGGCGCCGGACGTTGAGCAAGCCGAGTCCGGAGGCCTGGGATCGAGGGGCGAGCGGGTTGCTGCCGTTTAGGTGCGAGGCCCTTGCGTCAGGGTCGCGGCTGTTGATGAGTTTGAAAGAGAGGGTAGGACCTTCTGCGTGCAGGTGGAGGCTGACCCAGCTTTTGTCGAGGGCTTCGCTAACACCGTGTTTGATGCTGTTCTCGACAAAGGGGAGGAACAGCAGCGGGGCGATGGTGCGGTTGGCGAGGTCGCCGGTGAAAGAGAGGTTGACATCCAGCTTGTCCCCGAAGCGCATCTTTTCCAAAGCTATATAGTGTTGCAGGCTTTCGATCTCCTGGCTTAGGGGAACGAGCGGCCCGTTGCATTCATAGAGGATATAGCGAAGCAGGGAAGAGAGTTGGAGTACGGCCTCCGGCGCTTCCGCGGAGCGTTCGAGGGTCATAGAATAAAGGCTGTTGAGGGTATTGAACAGAAAGTGCGGATGTAGCTGGGAACGGAGCAGTTGCAACTCTACGGTGAGCTTTTCTTTTTCGAGCCTGTGCTGGATCTCTTTTTCGGCAAACCATTTTCTGACGAGATGGATGGTCACGGCGATCCAGCCTGTGGCGAATAGGGCAAGCATCGCTCTTGGAAAGTTATAGGGCGCCCAAAGGCTCGTGGTCCCTGAAAAGTGAGTGATATAGACATCGGCGACGCGTAGATAGGCTAACGCAATGGCGAGGATGATGACGAAGCCTGCAATTGCGGCCAGTAGCTCTCCTTTGAGCACATAGCGGGGAAAAAGAAAATAAAGAAGCGAATAGACGAAGAAGATGTGCCCGGGAAGAAAGCCCAGGTTGACGCGCAGGGTTGGGCCGATCGTCCGGCTGATGCGGAAGACAAAAAAGCAGAAGACCGTCACGGCCATCCAGAACAACAGGTGCAGCAGCAGTCGTTGACGGAAAAGCCGGCGAAGAAATGTGATATACATAAGTTCTGTACTGCCCATCTTAGGGCAAGTTATCTAAAAAGGACAACTCCGGGGGGGTGATGTTGCTCACCGTCGACAAAAATGCGGTTTTCGTCGATCAACTCCGCTTGTCGCCGGGAAGGGGTTGTGTAGATTTGCCGACCCATCGTTGGACGACTAACGCAGCGGGGCGATTGACAGGAGGTTAGTTTTAGGATATGAAAAAGCTACTAACACTACCGATCGCCGTCCTGCTGGTGGCAGCGATGGCCGTCATAACGCCTGTGAAGGCGCAGAGTTGGGTTCCCCGGAATGGGTATTGGGAAGTGATCACCACGATCGCAAGACCGGATGAGTCTATTGTGCGGTTCTATGATCTTCAGGGTCGCGTCGTCGATGTAAAGCAGGTTACGGGAATGGTGTTGGACCTGCGGAAGAAAAAGACCTGCCGCTGGCTGAACCGTCAATTACAGGTTGCGCTTGTAGCGTGGGCGGCGCGTAAATGATATCTCTCATTTTTTATATAGAGAGGTTTTTGCGAGCCGGATCGTTTCTACGATCCGGCTTTATGCAATAGAAAAGATCGATATACGTTATTAGGATGATGACCCTTAAGACCTCTCTCCTTTTCGGGTGCCTTTTGGCCACGGTAGGGCTACAAGCACAGAATCCCGGCAATATCGGAACGACTAACCTCATGTTCTGGTTACGCGGAGATCTGGGTATTACCACAGGCGCAACCTTTACCTGGGCCGATCAATCGGGAAATGGCAGAAATTCGACACAGTCTACAGCGGCCGATCAACCTACGGTCACCACTGCAACTACGGACTTTATGAATTACAATCCGGGGATCAAGGTCGTGCAGAATAATTGGCTGATCATGAATGGGGGATTGAACAACGCGGGTACCACGGCCAATGAGATCTTCCTGGTTTATAACAAGCTGGCCGGCTCGTCGGATGGGATGGTACTTGGTACGGAGGTGCCAGGCAATCGTAGTTATTTTTATGGCAGTGGTGTAGTGCAATACGGCAATTCAAACAAGCCGACGACGATAGCGCCCGGGTATGTCACCAATGGAGCGAATATTTTCGTTGGGAAATTTTTCAGCACGACCGATGGGGCGCAAGCGGCCAATGGCGCGACCTTTTTCGCTTTGGCCCCTGCAGCGGCCCCGGCGGCTTTTAGCACGCCCGTAGCGGTCGGGGTGCAGCCGAGCAACAGCGGAGGCTATAACGCCTTTGGGTATGCGGGAAATGTGATGGAGCTGGTAGGTTATAATGCGGAGATCGATCTTACCGGAACGCTACGGCAGCAGGTGGAAAGTTATCTGGCCTTGAAATATGGGATCACCCTTGACAGTGTGGGGACCGGAGGTAATTATTATAACTCTTCCGGCGCCTCCGTTTATCAGGGCGGTGGCGGCACCGGTTTTTTCACCAATATCATCGGCATTGCCCGGGATGGCAACACTGCGCTTTATCAACGGCAGTCGCATCTGGCCAATGACTCCGTGCGGCTTTATCTTGGGAGTACACCCTTAAGCGCGGCTTTAAACAGCGCGAATACCGCTACTTTCAGCGCCGACAAATCCTATATCGTCATGGGGGATAATGCCGGCAATTTTTGCGCGTCGGGCAGCAATGCGTCGGCCAAACCTGTGACCGTCGATCAACGACTGGACCGGGAGTGGAAGGTCGACTATAATCACACCTCCGATGTCTTCAATATGGACATCACGCTGGCTTCCTGCGCGCCTTTTTCTTCGGGGAGTGGTAATCCGATGGATCTCGAATTGTTATATTCCACGATTAGTTCCAATTTGACCACGGGGACGATCATGGCCAACAATACCAATGGGATGACGATCTCGTTATCCGCTGGCGGCGTTGTGACCATTGCGGGATTGAACAGCGCGCTTGCAGCCATGGCGCCGGCTGTGGCGACCGGTACTACCGTTTATTTCACGTTGGCTTCGAACCAAAATGAGGTCTTGCCTTTGGTGCTCACGGATTTCACAGCCATGGCGGCGACCCGGACGGTAGAGTTGAACTGGGCAGCATCCGACGAAATGGCCGGAGACTATTTCACCGTGATGCATTCGGCCGATGGCAATAGTTGGGACTCTATAGGACAGGTGGGTTTCCGACAGGGGGTGGAGGATTATTCTTTTGTCGATGGCTCGCCTTTGAATGGAGCCAACTATTACCGGCTTCAGCTCGTTGGCGCCGGTGGGAATTCGATGTGGTCGCCTGTGCGGGAGGTCGTATTCGGGGCGACGGGAACACCGTTGGTCCGGCTTTTTCCCAATCCCGCCGCGGACCAGGTGTTTGTATCGTCGCCCGGTTTGTCGTTGGATGGGACGATGATCCAGTTGTATTCGGTAGCAGGGGCGCTCGTCCCTGTAAATGTCACCGGCGGCCAGGGGTTGGCGACGGTTGACGTGGCCGGTTTGGCGGCCGGGGTATATTTCCTGCGAGTCAAAACGACCATGGGTTGGCAGGTGTTGCGGTTATTTATTCATAAGTAAAAGACGGCTGGCCAAAAAGTTCCTATTTTAGCGAAACGCTTCTCCCATGTTTCGCTCCTACTTCAACCTGGCGGCTCGCAACTTGTTAAAACGGAAGATAAGTACGTTGATCCAGATCTTTGGCCTGGCTGTAGGGCTGGCCTGTATTACCCTGGTCGCATTATATTTTCGAAGGGAGCTTTCGTTCGACCGGGGTTTTGCCGATAGCGATCGCATCTACCGGGTGACCTCGGACTTCAAGGATGGCAGCAGGGCGCCGACAGCCCCGTGGTTATATGGTACGTTATTGCGGCAGGAGATCCCGGAGATCGCCCAGGTGAGCCGGCTGGATGCCAAGAACAGTCCGTGTGTCGTCAAGGCGATGGATGACACGGCGGCTGTGCCCTATATGGAATGGTCCGCGTATTGGGTCGATCCCAACTTTTTCGATCTTTTGTCTTTTGAGTTTTTGTATGGCGACCCGAAGACGGCGTTGGCGGCGCCGAATACTATCGTGTTATCGGAAAGCGTGTCCGGGCAACTTTTCCGCGGGCGGTATCCCATTGGCCGGCGGGTG
>Ga0206822_1033_pt1 | contig 42647 bp, 36 predicted proteins | sample Alteio_BWOrgCont_83_FD_152913 | JGI IMG/M metagenome (GOLD analysis project Ga0206822, IMG submission 152913) | Enriched cells from forest soil in Barre Woods Harvard Forest LTER site, Petersham, Massachusetts, United States -... | ecosystem: Environmental > Terrestrial > Soil > Temperate forest >... | reverse complement strand
TCTTTTACTTTCTGAACGATGATACTGCCTTCGAGACCGCTGTTCACAACGATCTGGCGAAGGGGTTCTTCGATAGCGCGTTTAACGATGGCGATACCGGTGGTCTCGTCTTCGTTGGCGCCTTTCAGCTTTTCCAAAGATTCGATCGCACGGATATAAGCAATGCCACCGCCGGGAACGATGCCTTCTTCCACAGCTGCGCGGGTAGCGTGCAGGGCGTCGTCGACACGGTCCTTCTTTTCCTTCATTTCTATTTCGGTGGCTGCACCGATATAGAGAACGGCCACACCGCCTGCCAGTTTAGCAAGACGTTCCTGTAATTTTTCCTTATCGTAGTCGGAAGTGGTGCTTTCGATCTGAGCCTTGATCTGACTGACGCGGGCTGCGATATCTTCTTTCTTACCTTTTCCGCCAACGACGGTAGTGTTGTCCTTGTCGATGGTCACGGAGGCTGCGCTACCCAGATAGCTGAGATCGGCCGCTTCCAGTTTGTAACCTTGTTCTTCGCTGATCACGATACCCTTGGTGAGGATCGCGATGTCCTGCAGCATTTCCTTGCGACGGTCACCGAAGCCGGGAGCCTTGACGGCAGCGACCTTGATGGTACCACGCAGCTTGTTGACGACGAGGGTAGCGAGTGCTTCGCCTTCGAGGTCTTCGGCGATGATCAGCAGCGGACGGCCGCCCTGAGCAACCTTTTCCAAAATGTGCAGAATGTCCTTCATCGCAGAGATCTTCTTATCGTAGATAAGGATATAAGGATTCTGCAGTTCGGCTTCCATCTTCTCACTGTTAGTGACAAAATAGGGGGAGATATAGCCACGGTCGAATTGCATGCCTTCTACTACTTCAACAGTAGTATCGGTGCCCTTGGCTTCTTCAACGGTGATGACGCCTTCCTTGCCTACTTTACCGAAGGCCTGGGCGATGAGCTTGCCGATATTGTTGTCGTTGTTGGCGGAGATAGAAGCGACCTGTTCGATCTTGTTCTTGTCGTTGCCGATGGTCTGGGACTGAGCGCTCAGACTGGCGACTACTTTTTCGACAGCCTTGTCGATACCGCGTTTCAGGTCCATGGGGTTGGCGCCTGCGGCTACGTTCTTCAAACCTTCGGCGATGATGGCCTGTGCCAGTACAGTAGCAGTGGTGGTTCCGTCACCGGCGATGTCGGCAGTCTTGGAAGCGACTTCCTTGACCATCTGTGCACCCATATTCTCGATGGGATCTTCCAGCTCGATCTCCTTGGCTACCGTGACACCATCCTTGGTGATCGCGGGAGCGCCGAATTTCTTTTCCAATACCACATTACGTCCTTTGGGTCCAAGCGTGACCTTCACTGCGTTAGCCAGCGTATCTACGCCCTTCTTCATTTTATTGCGGGCTTCGATATCGAAGAAAAGTTGTTTTGCCATAGTTATTTTAGTTTATGGGATAATTAAACAATTGCTAAAATGTCAGATTCCCGCATGATCAGGAAATCGTCACCTTCGATCTGGATCTCGGTACCTGCATATTTGCCATACAATACCGTATCTCCAACCTTAACAGTAACCGGCTCGTCTTTTTTACCAGGACCAGCGGCCACTACCGTACCACGTTGCGGCTTTTCTTTTGCCGTATCCGGAATAATGATACCGCCGGCAGTTTTTTCTTCAGCGGGAGCTGGCTTCACAATTACCCGATCTGATAAGGGGGTAACGTTTAACTTTTTGCCCATAGTTGTATTCGTTTTATTTGTTTGATGAAATGTTACCTGCAGGGATGCAGGACGGCAAAGCTACACGAATTTTGTACCAAACGACCGGTAAATGTCAATTTTTCAGGTATCGCAAAAAGTTTGTCAGGTGGCTGCGGTAATCGCCCGCCCATCCATTAACAAAAAAGGGGCCCCGTTCAGGGACCCCATGGCTTTGGCCTAGGAATACAATATTATTGATTTATAACCTGAGCTTCAACACTATACAATAAATTACCCAAACTGGTGATCAGATTTGCCGGTACTCCGTTGTTTGCGGCGGAAGTGGCCACATCCTTGACGAACTCATTAAAATCGTCACTCATCACCACTCCATTGATCCGGGGGTTCGTGCTGGGATTATGGGCATTTTGCATGCTTAGGCCGGTATACGTATAGTCCTTCGCCCCGGTCGCCACGGCCACGAAGTTGCTCAGATTGGCGCTCAGCTTCTGATAACCGCTGAGGTTTCCGGAAGTCACTTCGCCAATAAGCACTTTGAAATAGCTGTTGATGGCCGTATCCGCCGCTATGATGAAAATAGCGCTGTCTACTACAGTACGAATACCCAGATAACCTTTCTCGATCTGCGTCCCGCTGTTGGCCGGATCATTGACCATGGTCGTGCCCCCCAACGAATCGTACAAGGTTTGCGGGGCATTAGAAGAACTTTTGTGACAGGAAATAGAAAGAACCGAGACCAGGACAAGCCCTGTGATCATGGAAAACAATACGGTGATTTTACGCGTGTTCATGTTGTTTATTTATTTATCAAAAAATGTGATTCATGAATTTATAGACCTTGTAAGCGAACGAAGCTCCGGCCACCGGGCAGCCCATAGCCATTTCGTCTTCCGACGGCACGATACGCACGGCGCGATCATAGGCCAGGTCCTGGCGGAATTCCTGCGCGATCGTATTCGCATTGTTCTTCAGCGGAGAATACGTAAATATGGCCATATCGCTTTGCTTGCTTACCAACACATGCTCGACTCCCTTTTGTTGATAGAGCCAGGCCGTGATCCGGTCGGCATCGGTCTTCTGAATGGGTTTGTTGAGATCGATACGCGCCATGATACGCGTTTTCGCGTCAATGCGGGGCCGCATGACCCACCAGATGTGAAGGGGCAGCACGACAATTCCTAATACCACCACAGCCGCTGCCGTGAGGGCAATTTTCTTCCATGTCCTCTTTTTCATAAAAAAGAATGATTAAATGTTTAATAAATAATGAGAAGGGAGCGGTCGAGGCTAAATAGACTGCTGTTAATAGGTGAACTCGTAATAGATACGACAGTACTATGACAATGGATTTGGAGTGTCATAAAAAACTTTCACCGGCCGGCGCAAATGCCTATATTTGCAGCCGCAAAAGAAAGCTCTTGTACTAAATGATCAGCAGAAGAAATATCCGGGTAAAGGTCATGCAGACCCTTTATACGCTGGAAGCGCAGGAACAAACCCTGAAACCGGGCGACGCCGCCCGAATCCTGCAAAAACACTTCGACCAGTCACGGCAATTGTTGTCCTACCTGCTTTATCTTGTTATCGAAACAGCCCGGTATGCGGAGACCGACGCCCGTCTTCGGGCCTCCAAACATCTGCCTTCGGAAGAAGACCTCAAGGTCAACATCAAGCTGGCTGGGAACGAATATCTTTGGAAAATACTTGAGGACGAATCGCTGAAAAAGGCGCTGGAAGCGGACAAGCCCCATCTCCAGGAAAACAGGGAGCTCATCCGGAAACTGTATCACGAGCTGGTGGCCACCCCCGAATACCAACAATATATTAAGGAGCAAAGCCGGGAAAAAAAGACCGAACGCGACATGCTGGAATTTATCTTCTCCACTGTCCTGCTCCCCAACGAAGCCTTTCTTGCCCATATCGAAGAGCTCTTCTCCAATTGGGATGACGATGGGGAAATGATCAGTCAACTCGTCATGGCCTACCTGGGCAAGCCGGGTTCCATCGCCTTTCAGGAGATCATCAGCAAGGAAAAGGCGGAGTTTGCCCGTCTGTTGCTGCTCACCGTGATGGAGAAAAAAGAGGTGATCATGGACCTCATCCGGCCCCGGTTGAAAAACTGGGATCCCGAACGGATCGCGACCCTGGACATGATCCTTATGCAAATGGGTGTCGTCGAATTCCTTTATTTCGAGACCATCCCCCCAAAAGTCACGATCAACGAATACATCGATCTGGCCAAGGACTACAGTACGCCGCAAAGCGGACAGTTCGTCAACGGCATTCTGGACAATATCCATAAAGAACTCGTCCGGGAAGACAAGATGCATAAAGTCGATTTCAGAACGAATTTGTAGGTTTGCAAAAAATTCGCCCATGCGCACTTTTCTGGCCGGCTCGTTGTTAATGCTCCTTTCCATAGGAATGATCTCCTGCGGCGGCAATGGCAGCAATGCCGGGATCAAGGCCGCCCTGGCCGATACGGCGAATTTTACGACCATCGAATGGGTCGACTCGCTCACCCGGAACTACGGAACTATCCTGGAAGGGGAAAAGCTCAATGTGGCTTTCACATTCCGGAACACGGGCAATAGCCCGCTGGTCATCGGCCGCGTAACCCCAAGTTGTGGCTGCACGATCGCCTAACAACCCCAGAAACCCATCGCTCCGGGAGAGCAGGGACAGATCCGGGCCACGTTCAATAGCCAGGGCCGGGTGGGTATCAACCACAAAACCTTAACCGTGAACGCCAATACAAAAGGAGTGCAGGACTTTGCACTGAAATTTGTGGTCCAGGTCGACAAAAAACCATCATGAGTTGAACAAACTTTTATAGCTTAAATTCAAACAATACAAAAACATGACGCATTCGCTTTTATTCGTTTTCTTGCAGGCGGCGGCCCCCAGCGGCGGTGGCGCCGGAACGATGCAACTAGTCCTGCTGGGTGGTATGATCCTCGTGTTCTGGCTCTTTATGATCCGCCCCCAGGCCAAAAAAGCCAAGATCGCCAAACAATTCCAGGAAGGCATGCAAAAGGGCGATAAGATCGTGACGATCGCCGGCATCCATGGCAAGGTCAATAAGATCAACGATGACAATACCATCGAGATCGAAACCAGCCCCGGCAGTTATCTCAAGATCGAGAAAAGCGCCATCTCCATGGAGTGGACGCAAAATCTCAACAAGACGACCGCAGTCGCTACCGATAAAAAATAACTATCTAAAGCCCGGCACCGCCGGGCCTTTTTAATCCCGCTGTAAGGCGGACTCCCGTATATGCTACGAGTCGGTTTAACAGGAGGCATTGGCTCAGGCAAATCCACCATCGCCGCGATCTTCGAGACCCTCGGCGTCCCTGTAGCCTATGCCGATCAGGAAGCAAAACAACTGATGAACGAGGATGCCGAACTGCGGGCGGCCATCATCCGGAACTTCGGGGAAGACGCTTATACCGGCCCCACCCTCAACCGGAAATACCTGGCGAAAGCCGTCTTCAACGACCCGGTAGCCCTGGAAACGTTGAACAGCCTCGTCCATCCCGCAACAATCCGCGAAGGAGAAAAATGGATGCTATCCCTGGCAGGTCGCTATCCCTACGCCATCCGGGAAGCCGCCCTGATCTTCGAGAGCCGCACGGCCGCCCATCTCGATTTCGTCATCGGCGTATCCGCCCCGGTCTCCCTGCGTATCCACCGCGCCATGCAACGGGATCACGCCACCCGGGAAGATATCCTGCAACGAATGCGCAATCAGATCGACGAAGACATCAAAATGGCGCTTTGCGATGCCGTGATCCGCAACGACGAACAAACCGCCGTGATCCCGCAGGTAATCGACCTACACGATCGTCTGCTGGCCCTGGCCACAACAAAAAACCCGGCGTGAAACCGGGTTCGTATTTTATTTTAGCTTCGCTAGCGCGTCCTTGATCCTCCCCCAGGCCTTCTCGATATTGGCCATACTATTGGCAAACGAGAACCGTACACAGGCCGGATCACCAAACGCATCCCCCATTACACTGGAGACATGCGCCGTATTCAGCAGATACATGGAGAAGTCGGCGGAATTTTTGATCGTCGTCGTACCGTCCGATTTACCGAAGTAATAAGAGACATCGGGAAAGATATAGAAGGCGCCCTGGGGTTCGAAACATTTAATGCCCGGAATAGCCTTGACGAGCTCCATCGTGCGAACCCGGCGTTTGGCGAATTCCGTCACCATCTCATGCGAAGGCGTCAGATCGGCCGTGAGCGCCACTACCGCCGATTTCTGGGCGATCGAGTTGGTGCCGCTGGTGAACTGTCCCTGCAATTTTTCGCAGGCCTTGGCGATCTCGACACTCGAAGCCGTATAGCCCAACCGCCAGCCTGTCATGGCAAAGCCCTTGCTCAACCCGTTGATGACGACTACACGGTCCTTCAGATCGGAAAACTGCGCTATACTCTCGTTCTTACCAATATAATTGATGTATTCGTAGATCTCGTCGCTCAGGATCGCGATCTGGGGATGTTTGCGAAAGACAACGGCCAGCGCCTCGAGCTCCGCTTTGGTATAAACGGCGCCGCTGGGGTTACAGGGCGAGCTGAACAGGAAAGCCTTGGTCTTGGGGGTGATGGCCTTCTCCAACTGCGCCGGAGTGAGCTTAAAACCGCTTTCCAGACTCGTGTGCACCTCGACTACCTTTCCGCGGGCTATCTTCACCAGCTCGGAGTACGTGACCCAATAGGGCGTAGGGATGATCACCTCGTCGCCTTCATCCACAAGAGCCAGGATCACATTGGCCAGACTTTGTTTCGCACCGGTGGAAACGACGATATTTTCGGGCTTATACTCCAGATTGTTGTCGCGCTTGAATTTTACACATATGGCTTCTCTCAGATCTAAATAGCCGGCCACGGGAGTGTAGTGGCTCCAGTTGTCGTCGATGGCCTTTTTGGCGGCATCCTTAATGTGCGCCGGCGTATCGAAATCGGGTTCTCCAAGGGATAGATCGATCACATCGACGCCCTGGGCTCTCAGTTCACGGCCCAGCTTGGCCATTTTCAAGGTTTCCGGCTCGCTAAAGCGGGATAGAATGGAGGATAATTGCATACTTTAGTAGAATTGGGCGAATGGGAAAAACTAAAACAGGCGCGAAATTAGGGAAAAAACCATCGCGTTTGGGAAAAAACCTATATTTGCCGTTCCAAAAAAAACAAACGTCAACCTCCAATGAGAGCACTGGTAAGTATTTTTGCTGCTTTATTGATCATCATCTCCGTGTACCAGCTTTCTTTCACCTGGTTCGTCAATAAGCACGAGTCGGCGATGGAAGCAAAGGCGAAGAGTTATGTGACCCGACTGTACCCACAATCCGCCGCCCAGAAATATCCGGGCGACAAAGAAGCCCAATCCCTGTATCAGGACACCCTTGATCAGGCTTTTAACAGCCGAAAGGCAAGATTGTTGGACAGCACAAAAGAAACCAAAGTGACTCCCTGGGGGACGAGCTATCAAAAAGCCAAAGAAAGCGAACTGTTGCTGGGGCTCGACCTGCAAGGCGGGATGAGCGTCACGATGAATGTCGCGTTGGACGGCCTCATTAAAAACCTGGCCAATAATCCCCGCGACCCGCAATTACTGCAGGCCATCGCCCGCGCCACGCAAAAAAAGGCCAACAGCAGCAGCACGTTCATCGATCTGTTTGCCGAATCTTATAAAGAGATCAACCCCACCGGCAAACTGGCGCCGCTGTTCTCCAACGTCAACCGTAACAAGATCGGCTATGACGCATCGGATGCTACCGTGCTCGCCTACCTGCGCGACCAGGCCAGCGCCGCCATGCATCAGACCTTCCAGGTGCTTAGTAATCGTATCAACCAGTTCGGCGTCGCTCAACCCAATATCAATCTGGATGAAAGCCGCGGCATCATCACCGTGGAACTCGCCGGCGCCCGTGACCCCGAACGCGTCCGCAATTACCTCACGTCGACCGCCAACCTGCAATTCTGGGAAGTCTACAACACCGGCGAACTGCAAACCTCGCTGATCAATTCGGACAAAGCCCTGCAGAACTATCTCAACGGAGTCAAGTCTGTCTCTTCCACCGCCCAGACCGTCGATAGCACCAAAAACGACAGCACTTCGACGGCAAAGACTGACTCGACAAAGAAAAAAGATACTGCGGCCAATACCGCCAATGCCAACCCGCTGTTCCGGGTGATGTATCCCGCCGAACCGCAACAGGATAGCAAAGGCCAGCAGCAATTCCAGCCCTATATCGGCAGCTCGCTGCTAAAAGACACCGGTCTCGTCAACTCCTATCTGAGCAACCCCCTCGTCCGGAATCAATTTCCGCAGGACCTGAAATTCCTGTGGGGCAAGCAGGAGTTCGATGACGACGGCAAAGCGGTGAACTTCGTCCGGCTCTATGCGATCAAGACCCTGCCCGGTTCGGACAAAGCCCGCATCGAAGGCTCCGTGATCGAGAACGCCAGCCAGGACTTCGACCCCATCACCAGCGAGGTCGTGGTGGAGATGAGCATGAACAAACAAGGCACCAAGGCCTGGGCAGATATGACCACCAAGAACGTCAACAAGCCCATCGCCATCGTCCTCGATGATATCGTTTACTCCGCACCCATGGTGAACGAACCCATCACCGGCGGCCAGTCCCGCATCACGATGGGCCGCGGTCGCAACAGCAACCAAAGCATCACCGAAGCACAGGATCTGGCCAACATTCTGAAATCCGGTAAGCTCGACGCCCCGGCCAAGATCCAGGCGGAAAATGTCGTGGGACCCACCCTCGGCCGCGCAGCCGTGAACGGCGGTATGCTGGCCTTCGGTCTCTCCTTCCTCGTGATCTTTGCCCTTATGCTTGTTTACTATAACACAGCTGGCTGGGTAGCCAACAGCGCCCTGATCCTGAACCTGCTGTTCACGGTCGGCGTACTGAGCGCCCTGCATGCAACCCTCACCGCCGCCGGTATCGCCGGTCTGGTATTGACGGTGGGTATGGCGGTGGACACCAACGTTATTATCTTCGAACGTATCAAGGAAGAGCTCACCCGCGGTAAAAGCTACCAGCTTGCCGTACGCGACGGTTACAGGCGCTCCCTGCCACCCGTGCTCGACGCCCACGTCACCACCCTGCTCACGGCCCTCATCCTGTTCTACTTCGGTCTCGGACCCGTACGGGGCTTCGCCACGACCCAGATCCTGGGTATCATCCTGTCGCTGTTCTGCGGTATCCTGATCTCCCGGCTCATCACCGATTTCTATACCAACAAGAACCGGCACTTCCAATACTTCACCGGCATCTCGCGTCGTATCTTCAAACACGCCTCTTTCAAATTCATCGAATACCGGAAGGTGGCCTATGGCATCTCCGTAGTCGTATTGATCCTCGGCGTAGGATCCTTCTTCCATGGCTTCCGTGAAGGCGTGGAATTCCAGGGCGGCCGCAGCTATGTGATCAATTTCCACAAACCGGTGCAACAGGAAGAAGTAAGATCCGCGCTGGAAAAGGTCCTCACCGGCTCCTCCCCCGAGATCAAGACCTATGGCGATAATCAAACACTGGAGATCACCACCGACTACCTGGTAAAGCAAAGCGGTGTCGGCACCGATTCCACCGTGCTGGCTACTGTCTATAGCGGGATCAAACAATTCCTCCCCGATGGCACCACCTATCAGCAGTTCAGCTCGCCGAAATTGATCTATCTGCAGGGCAGCACCAAGGTAGAGCCTACCATCTCCGATGACCTCAAGGCCGGGGCGATAAAAGCCACCATCTTCGCTATCATCATCATCTTCATCTATATCTTCATCCGGTTCCGTGACTGGCGGTATTCGCTGGGTACGATCATCGCCCTCCTGCACGACGTATTCGTGACACTGGCCGTGTTCTCCTGGCTCCATAGCGTCGTTCCCTTCCCGCTGGAGATCAACCAGCACTTCATCGCGGCGGTGCTCACGGTCATCGGTTTCTCGATGAACGATACCGTTATCGTCTTCGACCGGATACGCGAGGATAGCAAATTGATGAAGGGCGCCACCAACGGCGAGATCATCAACAAGGCCGTCAACGAAACCCTGAGCCGAACGATCATGACGTCGCTCATGGTCTTCGTCACACTCCTCATCCTCTTCCTCGTAGGCGGTGAGGTAACAAAAGGGTTCGCCTTCGCCATGCTCATCGGGGTGATCACCGGTACCTATTCTTCGATCTTCGTGGCAGCGCCGTTCCTCGTGGACTTCGCCAAAAAGAAACCCCTTGGCGCCGACGCTCCCGCTACCACCCCCCAACAAAAATCAAAGACGACTACAGCAAAAGCGTAATCGTCCGGAAAAAGACGCTGTCGCGTCTTTTATAAGAGAAAACCCCGAAACAAGCACTTCGGGGTTTTTTATTTTTAGCGGTGCACCGGATGGTGTACAGGGTGATGATGATGTACCACCCTATGATGCCGGTGATGAACCGGATGATGCACCGGATGATGTACCTGCGCATTTGCAAAACTGCTCAAACCGATGAGGCCAATAAAAAGGGCGGACGCCAACAGGATCTTCTTCATGATGTTACCTTGTTTTTTGATAGTGATATAGTATTTTTTTAAGCGATATTTCGGGTGAAATTATTCAATTCTTCGGATTTTCGAAAAAAATTTGTTCATTATTGCTAAACAGCCAATGAGTTGTATATTACAAAGATGATCAATATCTAATCTTTTAACATGCTTTACCTTAACCACTACTTAACTATTTTGGTTGTGAAGTCAGGTTAATGCTTAGCAATTTTGCAGTCCATGCGCTCGTCAACCTTAAAATGGATCGTCCTCTCAGCCACGTTGCTCGCAGCGATCGTGGTAACCGTACAGCTATACTGGCTGAAAAAGGTCTATTCCTTCGAACAGCGCCAATTCAATAACAACGTCGTCAAGAGCATCCGCGGGGTGTTCGAAGACTTGGAAATGAACGACCAGGTCGGAGTCATCCAAAACGATCTGATAAAATCCCCGGGCGATAACTATTTCTCTTTCAAGGCCGATACCATCCCACCGAAAGACTCTCTTGTATTCTATATCCAGGACGAGTTCGCCGATTTTGGGGTGCTCACGGATTGCAAGTTGGGCGCCTATAGCGCCGCCGACAAAAAATACGTCTACGAGGAATATATCCCCACCGCGGCCTCGCGCTACGTCGGTCTCACGGCGGCGCAACAGGAACTGCCCGTCTATAACAAAGAAATGGACCACATCCTCCTGTATTTCCCGCACCGGCAGGAATACGTGCTGGAACAAATGGATTTCTGGATCGTAAGCACGGTCGTCCTCTTCCTGGCCCTCATCGGTCTGGCGGCAAGCCTGTTCTATTTCTACCGGCAGAAATTCCTGGCGGAGACGCAAAAGGATTTCGTAAACAACTTTACCCACGAGTTCAAGACCCCCCTGGCCGTGATGAAGATAGCCTCCGACGTGCTTTCCCAGGGGTCGATCCTCCAACAGCCAGATCGCCTGGAACGGTATGCCACGATCATCCGCAACCAAACGGAACATCTTCAGGGCCAGGTAGAACGACTGCTAAGGACGGCCTCTATCGAGGCCAGGGATCTCCCCATCTCAAAAGAAGAAGTGGACCCGAATTTGCTCGTTGAACAGGCCCTTGGGAAGGTCCAGCCGTTGATCGAACAGAAAAAAGCCAAGATCGAGCTTAAAATGGAAAACCTGAACGGCACCCGGGGCCGCATCCATGCGGACAAAGCCCATCTCGAGCTGGCCGTGGTCAACCTGCTCGAAAATGCCCTCAAGTATTCCTCGGAACCGCATATCGTCGTGGAGACCGGTCATGAAGACGACGACTTCTTCATCTCGGTAAAGGACAACGGCGTAGGCATCGAAAAACAATATTTGAAAAATATCTTTAAAAAATTCTACAGAGTTCCCACCGGCGATATCCACGATGTCAAAGGATTCGGTTTAGGCCTGAATTTTGTCAAACGGATCATCGACGCCCACAAAGGCAAGATCAAAGTGAACAGTCTGCCGGGCATCGGAACGGAATTTCGATTATTCATTCCCCTTAACTAAGAGTATGCAACAAGCGTCAAAAGTAAAAGTGTTATTGGCTGAAGACGACCTTTCGCTGGGATATGTCATCAAGGACAATTTGATTGACGCCGGGTATGAGGTAGTTCTGTGTCCCGATGGCCAGGCAGCCATCGATAAATTCGACAAGAACGAGTTTGCCATCTGTCTGCTCGACGTGATGATGCCAAACAAAGACGGGTTCGCCGTAGCCAAAAAGATCCGTCAGCAAAGCGATATGGTCCCCATTCTCTTCCTCACGGCCAAGTCGATGGAAGAAGATAAGATCAAGGGCTTTCAAAGCGGGGCGGATGACTATATCACCAAACCCTTCAGCATCCAGGAGCTCCTGATGCGCATGGAGGTCTTCCTTCGCCGAACCAGAAAAATGCACTCGGAAAAGACCGTGACCTTTGTCATCGGTCAGCTCAACTTCTCCTATACGGATCTCAAACTCACCATCGGCTCCGAAGTCTTTAACCTGACGCAAAAAGAAGCCGATCTGCTGAAATTCCTGTGCGAACACTCCAACCGCATCCTCAAAAGGGAAGAGGTGTTGCTCAACGTGTGGGGAAAGGACGACTACTTCCTGGGACGTAGCATGGACGTCTTCATCACCAAACTAAGGAAATATTTCAAGGCCGATCCACAGGTTAACCTGGAGACTATTCATGGCGTCGGCTTCCGGTTCAACACCCCACAATGAAAAATACCCTATCATATTATTAATAATTTCTTTACCAATAAATAGCTGTCCCCCCACGTTATTTTAGCTATTTTCAGCGTTTTTCCTGCCTGCCATATACGTCGGCCTTAAATTAGCTATAACAATCAGGTGGTTAACCCCTGATTAACATCAAAAACTGATAGTTTTGCACACTCTAAAATTCAATCGCTAGACCCATGTTAAAAAAGTGGCTTCCTTTTGCTTTCGGTCTCTGCTTGAGTAGCGTTGGCGCCTTTGCCCAGCCGGTGCTGGATACGATGCGTCTCTCTTTGCCGGCCGCCGAAAAGCTATTCCTCGACAGCAATTTCCAGCTGCTGGCCCAGCGATACAATGTCGACGCCAACCAGGCGCTGGTCATTCAGGCTAAATTGTGGCCCAACCCCAACTTCCAGATAGGTCACACCCTCTATTCGGGGACGCTCAAGCAGTTCTTCCCCCTCGGCAAGAACGACGAAACCACCGCGGGCCTGTCCCAACTGATCCTGCTGGCCGGCAAACGCAACAAACAGATCAAACTGGCCCAGGCCAATGTCCAGCTTTCCCAATACCAGTTCTTCGACCTGTTGCGAACCCTCAAATACACCCTCCGCACCGATTTCTTCCAGATCTTCTATCTCCGCAGATCGGCCCTCGTCTACGACGCAGAGATCAAAGCGCTGCAGCAGATCTCCAACGCCTTCGCTTCCCAGGAGGGCAAAGGATATATCTCGGAAAAAGAGGTCGTGCGGATCAAGGCCCAGCTCTACAGTTTTATCAGCGAATACAACGACCTGATCAACCAGATCAACGACACGGAAAGCGAGCTTCGGCTGATCCTGCAAACGAAACCCACCAACTTTATCGACCCCGATGTCGACACCACCGGTATCGCCGCACTGGATCCTTCCAAATACGCCCTCACGACGCTCATCGACTCTGCTTACCACAACCGCACCGATCTGCAGATCGCGCATGCCAATACGACGATCAACGAGCTGCAATACAAATATCAAAAGGCGCTGGCCGTACCCGATCTCTCGCTAAGCCTGGGCTATGACGAGGCCGGAGCCTTCCTGTACAACTGGTATGGTATCGGCGCCTCCATAGACCTGCCGTTCTTCAACCGTAACCAGGGGAATATCAAGAACGCGAAGATCCTCATCGAATCCACCCGGGCTACCGAGAAAAGCACCCAGGCTACGGTGGACGAGAACGTCACCCGCGCCCTCCAAAAAGCTTTCGACGAACAAAAACTGCTGCGCGCCATCGACCCTAAATTCTTCGGTGACTTCGAACGACTCATGGGACAGGTGCTGCTCAATTACCAGAAACGAAATATCAGCATCCTGGACTTCCTGGACTTTTACGATTCTTACAAACAAAATACGCTGCAGGTGAACAACATCGAGTTCAACCGCATCAGCGCTTTCGAAGACATCAACTTTTATACAGGCACGAATTTTTTCAACTAACCAATATGCAAAAGATCTTTAATACCGGCAAACAACTTCTCTCTCTTCTCCTGATCGGCAGCGTCCTGCTTTTTCAGTCCTGCGAGACCAAGGAAAAAAAGCCTGAGGCGGAAAAGGGGTATTCCATCCCCGACACCGTGATGCAGACATTAAAGATAGATACGGTCTCCATTAGCAACCTCGTGAACGCCATCACCCTCACCGGCAAAGTAGGGACCAACGACGACAACGTGATCCCCGTCTATTCCCTCGTAACCGGCAATATCGCAGACATCAAAGTAAACCTGGGCGATTATGTCCAGGCCGGCCAGCAGCTGGCCGTCGTCCGTAGCCAGGAGATGGCGCAATACAGCAGCGATCTGCTAAACGCCCAGACCAACCTCAATATCGCCCAGAAGAACCTCGACAAGACCGTCGACATGTACCATAGCGGGCTCGCCTCCCTTACGGATTCCCTGAGCGCGGTAGTAGCCCTTCAGCAGGCGAAGGCAGAGCTGGACCGCGTCAATCGTGTCCTCAAGATCAACGGCGGAAACACCCAGGGCGATTACGTGGTGAAATCCCCGATAAGCGGGTTCATCGTGCAGAAAGCCGTGACCAACAACATGACCATCCGCGGTGACAACGCCACCAGCCTCTTTACGATCTCCGATCTCAAAAACGTCTGGATCCAGGCCAATGTCTACGAATCCAACATCAGCTATATCCATATGGGTCAGAATGTCGACGTCACTACCCTCGCCTACCCCGGCCGCACTTACCAGGGCAAGGTAGACAAGATCATGAACGTGCTCGACCCGACCAGCAAAGTGGAAAAGGTCCGCGTGGTCCTGCCCAACCCCGACTATACCCTGAAACCGGAGATGTACGCCAGCATCACGGTCAACGACCAGGAGAGCAAACAAGCCCTGAGCGTGCCGTCCTCCGCCGTGATCTTCGACAACAGCCAGTATTTCGTACTGGTCTATCACAACAAATCGGACGTGAAGATCACGCCCATCAAATATATCAGCCAGGTAGGCAAAACGACCTTCATCGGCGGCGGGGTCAATGTAGGCGATAAAGTCATTGCATCACAGGCGATCCTGATCTACAACGCCCTCAACAGCTAGACCATTCCAAACTAATTTTAAATCGCCCGTCGATGAACAAAGCGCTTAGAAATATTATTGCCTTTTCCCTAAAGAACAGGTATTTCATCATCTTCTGCACGGTGATCCTGCTGATCGCCGGTATCATCACCTTCCGGAATATGCCCATCGAGGCGTTCCCCGACGTGACCAACACCGAGATCAGCATCATTACCCAATGGCCCGGTCGCAGCGCGGAGGAGATCGAAAAATTCGTCACGATCCCCGTGGAGATCGCGATGAACCCCGTTCAGCAAAAGATCAGCCTCCGTTCTACCAGCATCTTCGGCCTGTCCTATGTGAAGCTCATCTTCGAGGACGGCGTAGTCGATAAAGACGCCCGCGCCCAGGTGAACGCCCTGCTGCAAAGCGTCAATCTGCCGGACAATATCCAACCCCAGGTACAGCCGCCCACCGGTCCCACCGGCGAGATCTTCCGCTATACGCTCAAGAGCGATATCCGCGACGATCGGGAGCTCAAGACCATGCAGGACTGGGTCATCGACCGCCAGCTCCGTTCAGTGCCCGGCGTCGGCGACATCGTGAGCTTCGGCGGCCGCGTAAAGACCTATGAGATCGCCGTAGACCCGGGCAAGCTCACCAACCTCGGCATCACCCCGCTGGACGTCTTCAACGCCGTAGGCAAAAGCAACATCAACATCGGCGGCGATTTCATCGTCCGCAACAACCAGGCATATGTCGTCCGCGGCATCGGCCTGCTCAACGACATCAACGAGATCAAAAACATCATCGTCACCACGAACAACGATATCCCCGTGCTGGTAAAAGACGTGGCCGATGTCCAGATCTCCAACGTCCCCCGCCTCGGCCGCGTCGGCCGCGCCGACCCCGTGGATTCCGCAGGGCATCGTACCATCGTGGACCAGGATGACGTGGTGGAAGCCATCGTCGTCATGCGCAAAGGCGAAAATCCCACCGCGGTTGTTCAGGCCGTGAAAGCCAAGATCGACAAGCTCAACTCCTCGGTGTTGCCACAAGACACCAAGATCGTTCCGTATTATGACCGTGAAGACCTCATCCACTATGCCACGCATACCGTCCTCCACAACCTCGTGGAAGGCATCATACTGGTAACCCTGCTCGTGTCGCTGTTCATGTTCAACTGGCGCACGACGCTCATCGTCTCGATAATCATCCCCCTGGCGCTGCTATTCGCCTTCATCTGTTTGCACCTGATGGGCATGAGCGCCAACCTGCTCTCACTGGGCGCGGTGGACTTCGGGATCATCATCGACGGCGCCGTGGTGATGGTGGAAGGCATGTTCGTGATCCTCGACCACCAGGCACGTGATGTCGGCATGGAACGTTTTAACAAGATGGCCAAGATGGGCCTCATCAAGAAGAATGGCGCTCAGCTTGGAAAAGCCATCTTCTTCGCGAAACTCATCATCATCACCGGCCTGATGCCCATCTTCGCCTTCCAGAAAGTGGAAGGGAAACTATTCTCCCCGCTGGCATACACCCTCGGCTTCGCCTTGCTGGGCGCCCTGATCACCACCCTCACACTCGTCCCCGTGCTGATCAACATGCTGCTGCGCAAGAACGTCCACGAAAAACACAATCCTATCGTCCACTTCCTCACGGGAATGATGGTCAAAGGGTTCATGTTCCACTGGAAACATAAAAAAACGACCGTCGCCATCTCTTTCCTCATCATCGGCGTCGGGTTCTATGCCTTTAGCCTGCTGGGTACTGAATTCCTGCCCGAGCTCGATGAAGGCGCCATCTGGCTCCGCGCCCAGCTGCCCTACAGCGCCTCCCTCGACAAATCGGTGGAGGTCGCCCGCCAGGTCCGCAAGATGGTAATGTCGTTCCCCGAGGTGAAGGTGATCGCGTCGCAAACGGGCCGCCCCGACGACGGCACCGACGTCACGGGTTTCTACAACAACGAATTCGACGTCCTGCTTTATCCCGAGGGCGATTGGAAATCGGGTTGGACCAAAGACGAGCTCATCGATACGATGAACAGAAAGCTAAGCGTGATCCCCGGTGTCGACCTGAACTTCTCACAGCCCATCAGCGACAACATCGAAGAAGCAGTCTCCGGGGTAAAAGGCTCCATCTGCGTAAAAGTATATGGAGATTCACTCGACTACATGGAAGGGAAGGTCACCGATGTGTATAATATCCTCAAGGGAGTGCGCGGGATAGAGGATCTGGGTGTTATCAAAAATCTAGGTCAGCCCGAACTGGACATCGATCTGAATCAACAACAGATGGCTTTGTATGGCGTAGCTACCGCTGACGCGAATGCCGTCATCGAAATGGCCATCGGCGGCAAGGCGGCCTCTACCCTCTATGAAGGGATCAAGACCTTCGATATCCGCATCCGCTTCCCGGAACAATACCGCGTATCCATCGACGATATCGGCAACCTCATGGTGCCCACCCAAAGCGGTTCCAAAGTACCCATCAAGGAGATCGCCTCGATCAAATTCAAGACCGGTCCCTGCCTGATCTTCCGCGACGACAACGAACGCTATTCGGCGCTCAAATTCTCCGTTCGCGGCCGCGACATGGGCAGCACCATCGCCGAAGCACAGGAAAAAGTAGGCAAGGTCGTTACCCTCAAAAAGGGCTATTCGATGGTATGGCAGGGGGATTTCGAGAACCAGCAACGCGCGTCCAAACGCCTCGAGCAGGTCGTGCCCATCAGCCTGTTGCTCATCTTTATTCTGTTGTTCGTGATGTTCGGCAACTTCAAGGACGCGGCACTCGTGTTCCTCAACGTTCCCTTCGCCATCGTTGGAGGCGTGGCTGCGCTTCATATCACCGGGACCAACTTCAGTATTTCGGCAGGTATCGGCTTTATCGCGCTATTTGGTATATGCATCCAGGATGGGGTGTTGCTCATCACGGTCTTCAAACATAACCTCGAGCACATGCACAACCAAAGCCATTCGCTATATACGGCTATCAAACTGGGAGTCAACTCCCGTATCCGTCCCGTAATGATGACGGCCCTGATGGCAGCGATCGGCTTATTCCCGGCGGCCATCAGCCATGGGATCGGTTCCGAGAGCTCTCGTCCCCTGGCGCGCGTCGTCATCGGCGGGATCTTATGTGCGATGATCTTCTCGCTGCTCGTGTTCCCGCTCATCTTCGGATGGGCCTACCGCAACGTAGACACGAAACACCAGGGCCCGTCCCAAGGTCTCAATGAACAACCTCAGCCAGCAGCACACTAAATTAAAAGACCCCTACGGAGTGTAGGGGTCTTTTAGCATATATCCTTCATGGACCACCGTCAGGATCAGCGGCGGTTGGTGGTCCTTATCGATCTTGGAGCGCAGGTAGTTGATGTATACGCTAATAAGATTGGTCCTTCGCTCGAAATCGATACCCCAGATTGAAGCGGAGATAAAGGTTCGGGAAAGTACCATGTCCTTGTGTTCGATGAGTAAGGTCAACAATGCGAATTCGGTACTCGTGAGTTGTATCGGTTTCCCGCCCCTGGTGGCCGTGCGCCTATAGACATCCACCTGAAGATCACCGGCAGAATAGGACCCGTTTGAGATCAGCGGCGCCTTCCGGCGCAGGAGCGCATGGATCCGGGCCAGCAGCTCGTCAAAATGAAAGGGTTTGAGAAGATAATCATCCGCACCCGATTCCAGCCCTGCCACCTTGTCAGGGGTTTCCCCCCGGCTGGAAAGGATCAGGATGGGCACATCGGTACGCTGCTGGCGGAAATGCCGGCAGAGCTCGAGTCCGTCGATAGGCGGAAGGACCACATCCAGGATCACCATGTCATAATTCCCCGTCTCGAATAATCGCTTTCCCACGAGACCGTCGTTAGCGACGTCCACCTGGTATCCGTTATCGGAAAGACCGTCCTTCACAAAATCGGCAGTGAGTGAATTCCCGTCGACTAACAAAATGATCATAACCTTTCATAGTTTTGCACACTCGTTGCATACGCTCCTGGCACTATTGACTTCGCAGGTCCCGGCCGGATCGAATGATCCTGAACGCTCAGTGAGTGGCTTTTGCCCTCACCCTGTGGCTGTGCAACCAGCCGCCTAGCCAACTATGACTGTAATTCCGTATTTCGCCGCTTTATAGTCGATCTTCGCCTTCAGACCATAATAGCCCCAGTTGCGCATGACAAAAGCATCTTCTTTGGCCTGGGTCTCTTTTTCGGTTTGCTCGCGCAGCACCAGGACCCCTGCTTCTTCCTGACGACAGAATTCGATGAGCCGCGCGGAATACTGATGCAGCCGGGTCTGAACATAATGCTTTTCCAACGCCCGAAAACGTTGCAGGGCCCTCATCTTCTTTGCACGGCCCTTGCCGCCTTTGTTGTAGCGGAGGGCCGCCTGTGTCCGATGCATCGCCTCCTGGATAGCCACGCGACGATAGAGATATTCGGCTTTATCACCGATCCGCAGCTCCTTGTCCCCGCACCAGGCGATGATAGGAACATCGAGCGAAAGCCAGGCTTCCACCCTGCGATCCGGCGACAGCGCTCCCGTCACACCAGGCCGTTGGAAAACGGCCAGCAGAAAAAGCTTGTTCTTTCCGATCTCGAGGAAACTGTCCCGCATCCGCTGCTCGCCGTTGGCCAGTTGCTGAAAAAGTTGACGGTTTCCCGAGGCGTCTCTGCCGAAATGCGTGCGAAACCGGAACCCGAACAGCTGGAACTCGTATTCATCCTTGTCTACCGCCTCCAGTTTACTGATCGCACTCTGCACCACCGGAATGGGTTGTCCCTGTCTATAGACACGTAATGAACGCTTCCCTTCCGCATAGTCCTTCTTCTCCTTATTGAAGACCGCTACCACCTGGCTGTTCAACGCCCCGATGATCGACATCGGGAGCTCTCCCTTGAGCTTACCCGACAACAACTGATAGGTCGTATTCAGCTTCGAGGTCGTCAGTATCCCATCCGCATCCTTATGGATATCCGCCAGCCGGACCTTCACGCCATCCGCGAGATAGATCATCTCCCGTAGATTTTCCTGCACATAATGATGGCTCACGATCATGTTGGCCGCCCTGGTAACGATCTGCTGCCACTCCTGCAACTGCCGGTAACCTTCCGCCCACTCCTCCTTTGTCGCAGCTTGCAGCAGCAACTGGATCTTTCTGGTAAAGACGATCGGCTTATCCTTGCCGGTTGTCATCTCCTTCTGTTTTAGAAGCCGGTCTCTTCTTATCATAGTGACGGTAGGCCCAGCCAAAGATCAGCGGAAATACCCACAGCGAAAAGACCATGGCGCTCAGGATACCGCCGATGACAACCCGAGCCAGCGGCCGCGAGCTCTCCGAACCGATCCCATGGCTTATAGCGGCGGGCAGCAGCCCGATGGCGGCCATCAACGCCGTCATCATCACAGGCCGAACCCTCGCCCGCACCCCCATGTGTATCGCATCATGCAATATCCCATATTTACCTTCCACCTTGACCTGCGTCTTGTCGTGCTCCTGCTCCATCTTCTCCATATCATAATAGAATGACCCTCCTCCTCCGCCCGTCGCGTGCGCCAGGTTCTCTTTGAACATGGTGATCAGGATGATCCCGTCCTGGATACAGATACCGAACAACGCGATGAAACCGATACCCGCCGAGATACTGAAATTCGTGCTCGTAAGATGCAGCATCACCATCCCGCCCGCAATGGCAAAAGGCACGTTGATGAACACCAGCAGCGAGTCTTTGAAATTGCCGAACATGCTGAACAACAGGATAAAGATCAGGGCCAGGCTAATGGGCACCACCTGTGCCAAACGCTTCTGCGCACGTTGCTGATTTTCGAAGTCGCCCTGGAAGGCCATCGAATATCCGCGCTTCAGCTGTACTTTCTCCGCCGATTTCCGCTGCGCCTCGGCGATGGTGCTGCCCATATCGCGGCCGCGTACGGAGAATTTGAGGGCGGCATAACGATGGTTGTCATCCCGATAGATAAGCGCCGCGCCCATTCTCTCCGTGATCGTGGCGATCTCTTTGATCGGCACCCGGCTGCCGCTCATCGTCGGCACCAACAGCTCCCCGATCTGTTCCTTTGTTCTTCTATATTCTTCCGGAAGCCGCACCCGAATGTCAAATGTCTTGATACCTTCATACAGGGTACTGGCCGGCACACCGCCGATACCGAGACCACCGATGGCCATGCTGATCACCGCATTCGCCTGGTTCGTCGCCACCCCATACAAAGCCATCTTCGACTGGTCCAGCGCGATATCCAGCTCGGGCTGACCGATATTGTGCATGATACCCAGATCCTCGATACCCTTTATGTTTTTTAGTACATTAAAATACTCTTGCAGCTTGCCTTCCATATAAGGTAAAGAGTCGCCATATATTTTCAGGACAAGGCTGCCCTTGACGCCGGAGACGGCCTCTTCGACGTTGTCACTAATAGGTTGCGAAAAATTCAGGTTGGCGCCGGGTATCGTACCCAGGGCCTTGTTCATCTGCGCGATCAGCTCTTCCTTGGATATCTTCGGCTTCCAGTCGTCTTCCGGGAACATGAGAATATCGAACTCGTTATTATAATAACCGGTGACATCGGTGCCATCATCGGGCCTACCGGTTTGCGAGACACAATATTGCACCTGCGGAAATTGCATGACGATATCCCTGACCTGTTTGGCGACTTCCACCGATTTGTTGAGCCCCGTGCTATAATTCGTCTGAACACGCAGCCAGATACTCCCTTCGTCGAGCTGCGGCAGGAACTCCGACCCCAGCCAGGTAAAGGAATAGATGCCGAAAAAACACGCCAGCAGCGCCACGGGCACTACGATCTCTTTGCGCTTGAACGTCCACTCGAAACCCCTCACCATGAAATTCATCATCGGTTCGACAATGGGGTTGTGCTTTTCCCGGACGTTCTTTTTCATCAGCAGGCTGATGAGCACCGGCACCAGCGTGAGTGTCGTGATCAGCGAACCCAGTAAAGCGAAACTCAAGGTGAATGCCAGCGGAGAGAACATCTTACCTTCTACCTTCTGGAAGGCAAAGATGGGCAGTAACGCCGTGATGATGATCACGTTCAGATAGAACGGTCGTTTGCCGATCTCCGCCGCGCTTCGTTTGATGAGCCCTAATTTACTCATCTTGTTGAAGCGCTCCATCCCCATTTGCTTGGCCTTGTGATCGAGGATAACGAATATGCCCTCCACCATCACGATCGTTCCGTCGAGGATGATCCCGAAGTCGACGGCTCCCAGCGACAGCAGATTGGCGCTCATCCCCATCAGATGCAAACAGATAAACGCAAAAAGTAGTGAGATGGGAATGATCACCGCCACCACCGCTGTAGCCCGCCAGTCGAAGAGGAATAACGAGATAAGGACGATAACCAGCAAGACGCCTTCCACCAGGTTGTGCAAGACGGTATGTGTAGCATAATTGATCAGATCCGTCCGGTCATAATAAGGAACGATCTTGGTGTCGGCCGGTAGCAGGTTATCGTTCATGTATTTGACCTTGGCCTCGATATTCTTGACCACATCGGCCGGATTTTCCCCTTTCCGCATCACGATGATCGCCTCCACCACATCGTCCTGTTTTGTCACGGTATCCTTGCTGCCGGCCTCTTTAATCCTGTCTGCACGGGTGATCCAACCCAACCTGGGTACATTGGAGATCTCCACGGTAGCGACATCCTTGATCAATAAGGGAACATTATTGACATTCTGGATAATGATATTCTTGATCTGCTCGACGTCGTTGACAAGACCGATGCCCCGGACCACAAAACCCTGATCGTTCTGAAAGATCATATCACCGCCTACGTTGATATTCGTATTCCCGACGGCGTTGAAGACATCCAGCGGCGTGAGCCCCAGATTTGTCAGCTTGCCCGGATCGACCCTGATCTCGAAAGTTTTGGTCTTCCCCCCGAAACTGTTGATATCTCCCACCCCTTGTACGGAGCGTAATTGCCGGTCGATCACCCAGTCCTGAATGGTCTTCAACTCGCGGACATCGCGGAACGTGCTATGCAGGGTATACCGGTATAGCTCACCCGTGGGTCCCGTAGGCGGCTGGACCGAAGGACTGATATTCGGTGGAATATTGGCATTGGGCAACAGGTTCATGACCTGCTGACGCGCCGCGGGGTCTTTGACGTCGTCGTCGAAGATGATCTTGACATAAGACAACCCGAAGATGCTCGTGCTGCGCAAACTGATCTTCTGCTGCACCGGGTTCATGGCGATCTCGATAGGAATGGTCACGAATTTCTCCACCTCTTCGGCGCTGCGGCCCGGCCACTGCGTGATGATATCGATCTCGGTATTCGTCACATCCGGGAACGCCTCGATGGGCATATCGACGAACGTGATGACCCCGCTCACGATAAGCAGCATCGTCACGAAAAGGATAAAATATTTATTCTTGAGCGAAAACCCGATAAGTCTTCTGAGAAACTTGGTCATTGGATGATTTTAATTGTTCAACTGATCGTAGATGGCCAATGTATTAGAAGCGATTATGGCATCGCCGGGTTTTACCCCGTCCGTGAGATATACTTTATCCCCCAGGGTGCTCATCCGGTCCACCGGCGTAATATCCGCTTTGCCGCCGCCATGATAGACCAGCACATAATACCGGCTGTTGTCGAAGACCAGCGCGCTCAAAGGGACATAGATCGCCTGTTTATGGTCGGTATTGGTAGCGGTGATCGTAGCATACATCTGCGGCCTCAAGGTATAATCAGGATTATCGATCACCACCCGGACCTTCATGACCTTGCTCGTGGGATCCAGAACATGCATGATCTTGTCGACGCGGCCCTTGAAGACCCTCCCCGGATACGAAAGCGTGGTGACATCCACGTAATCGCCCAGATGGATCTTGTCCAGGTTCGCTTCATATACGTTGCCCCATACCCAGACATCCTTTAGATCGGAGATCGTAAACAGCGCATTGCCATTGTCCGGGCGGATCGCCTGGTCGTTGGTCACCTGTTTCTGCACGATGAATCCGGGGATCGGCGTCTTCACCACAAACCGGCCCGTCGTGTCGTCTCCGTTGATCCGGAGGATGCGTTTCACCATCTCCAGTTGCGCCACGGCCTGGTCATAGTTCACTTGTGCATTGGTGACGTCCAGGTTACTCGCGAGTCCGCTTTGAAACAGATCCGTGGTCGCATCCAACTGCTTTTTAGTCGCGTTCACATTGGTCTGGGCCTGGATGAGGTTATTGGTATAACCGGCCATCTCACTGCTTCGCACCGTGGCGAGGACCTGGCCGGCGTTGACATAATCCCCCAACTGTACCTTGATCTCCCGGATATTGCCGGATACCAGCGGAAAGATATTCACCTGCTTATCCTGGTTGAAATCCACCATCCCCGTCATCTGCAGGGAGTTGATGAGCTCCCCCTGCCGCACCGTATCGATCGTGAGCGTCTTTAGAAGAGAGTCCGGGACGATATACGGCTGTTTGCCGTCAGGATCCGGCTTGATCGCCGAGCCCTCGTCACAGGAATGGAGGAACAAAGCCCCGACCACGATAAAAATGCCGGCGGCCAGCTGCGATATAATGTTCTTTCGTTGAATACGCATGGTATAGTTTATTGGAATAGTGAGTTAGTTAAAGAAATTCGTAGCCGTGTAATAATTCAGGTCTTCGAAGGCCTGCACGCGATTGTATTGGATCGTGTTGAGCTGTACGACATTCTGTTTGAAGGCGTCGTAGAACGTCAGGAAATCCAGCAGACCCACCGTTCGTTTCGTATAGGCGTCCAGTTCGGCATTCGCCAGCCGTTCGAAATCACCCGCGAATTTGCTGTCCAGCGTCTTGTAAAGGTTATTGTTGGCATAGGCGATCTCCAGCGCATTGCTGATATTCTCATCCACGGTCTTTTCCGCACTCTTCTGCATGGCGACGGTATTGTCGATCGCATATTTGGCGGATTTGATATTCCCCTGGTTCCTGTTGAGCAGCGGCAGATCGATGGCAGCGCCCAGTGAGGTGAAATTATTCGCATAGCTGCCCTGTTTATCATAGTTCACGCCCAACGTCAGATCGGGTACGGCCAGGGCCTTCTGGTATTTATATTGCAGCTCGTTGATCCGCGTATTGGTCCTCGCCATCAGCAGATCCGTCCGACGCCTATACGCCGAATCGAGCATTGTGCTATAAGGCACCGCGCCCGGGTCAAGCTGCGCCAGGGACAACGTATCCACCATCGGAGCAATATACACCTCAGGCTTTACCTGCACCGTGAGCCGTAGCTCGCTTTCCAAACCCATGATCTGGGTGACGAGCCCGATATACTCACTCTGGAAACTTACCAGCTGCGCCTTGACAAGCACCACCTCCTTCTCGGAGATATAACCCTTGCCTTGCTGACGGTCATAAGCGGCAACTACCTTCTGCAAGGCCCTGATCTCGGCATCGTATACCCGCGCCGACTGCTGGAGATAATAAATATTGAAGAAATCACTGCGCAACGTGTATTTCAACGTGCGCAACAGGTCGAAGAACTGCTGCTCGGCCAGCGTGGTATTGGCTTCGGCTATCTTGATCTGCTTGCCCCGTTTCCCCGCCAGCAGGATCAGCTGCGAGATACCGGCCGAAGTCTCACTATGATAAAAGAAATTCGAGTGAGGATACTGCGAATTGGGATCATAGATCGGAATAACCGGTCCCTGCGAAATAGACAGGTTGGGGTTGGGCCAAAGCCTGGCTTGCAGGATCAGCGCCCGCTGCACGTCGATGTTGTAATGTTGTGCCAGTAATTGCAGATTGCTGTCCACGAAGATCTTTTCCGCTTGTGGCAGCGTCAGTTTGAGGGTATCCCTAATGGGGTTCTGAGCCCGCCCGATAGATCCCGTAAATAATGCCAAAAGAAGAAGGAACGTTGCAAATGTCTTACGCATCCGCAAAAGTAAAAGTGGTTGGTTAGGTCGTAATTAGCATCCGATTAAAGCAGCATTAAGACAGCATTAGAATTCTCTAATTAACTACCGGTTAAAATAAAGCTGAAAATCCGTGCCCCGGTTAAGCTCAGACAAGACCACAACACGGACATTATGCAGCCGGAATATCTTGTCGGCCAGCGAGAGACCGACGCCAAAGCCGCCGTAGCCAAATGTATTGCCCCCCCGAAAAAAGGGCTGAAAGATATTTCGCAGGTCCTCGGCGCTGATGCCGATCCCCCCATCTCTTATGCTGATCACGGGATTGTTGTTCTGGATAAACAGCCTGCACTCAACAACGCCGTTGTTGGAGAATTTGATCGCATTACGGAGGATATTGCCAATGGCGACAAACAGCAGATAGTTATTCGCCTGTACAGTGTATTTGCGGGTGTCTTCTGGCAGCGTATAATGCAGTTCGATATGGCTGTCGGGAAAGCGGGTGCTCCATTCGTCCTTGATCTGCCACAACAACTCGTCGAGCCGTAACTCGCGGAACTCGGTGATGCCCGTATTGGTCTGCGCCAGTTCGAACAGGTTATTGATAAGCTCGCTTAACTTTTCGGCTTCGGTGAGCACCCCTTCCAGCGTACTACGGTACTCGGCCGCTTCCCGGGGTTGAGCCAGCGTCACCTCAACATCGCCGATTATGGCGGTTATGGGTGTCCGCAACTCATGCGAGGCATGCGCGACAAAAGACCCCTGCGCTTCAAAAGCCTGCTCGAGATGTTCCAGCAGGTTGTTGAAGGTGACGGCCAGCTCATTGATCTCATCCTTACCCTCCTTGGTGATCAGTCTTTTGTCCAAACTGGTGCTCCGGATGAATTTCACGTCGTTCATGACCTTGATCATCGGAGAAAGCGCGATACGGGCAAAAAGCCGGCCGGTAAAGAAAAGGATAAAGATGCTGATAAAAAAAGCGACAAACATCACCCAGAAAAGCTGTGTCATCTCCTGCTGTCCAAAGGTATCCACGGCCGAAGCCAGGATGGTGAAGTTGCCGGAGTTATCGATATAATAAAGCCCGCACGTAAATTTCTCCCCTTCCTGCCAGCTCGACAACCGGCTTTTCCGCGCCTGGTCGATGATCCCGCGTGGCCACTGGTAGGAGCCGTTCTGGATCTGGATAAAGACCGGTTTGTCGCTGTCGTTATAAATGCGGACGACTTCCTGCGGGAGCGAAAGCGGGTATTTATTTTGGACGTCGCGGAATTTTTCCGCCGACATATTATCCTGTGCCAGGAAAAGCTGGGCATGTGTAACGGCCCGGTCGAGTAACCGCGCCCGGAAATCGATGCGCCGGTATCGCTCCGTGAGCAGATAGATACCCGCCAGGACTACGAAAAGCAGTAAGGCCGAAAGCAAGGTGAACTGCAGCGATAATCGGTCGCGGATGGTCATAATTCTTCTTTTAATACATACCCCATACCGATCACCGTGTGGATCAGCGCAGAGCTGAATCCCTTGTCAATTTTAGAACGGAGATAGTTGATGTAAACGTCGATAAGATTGGTGCCCCGGTCATAATTGATGCCCCAGACCGTCTCTGCGATAAAGGTTCGCGAAAGCACCCGATTCTTGTTGACGATGAGCAATTCGAGCAACGAGAATTCCTTGGCGGTAAGTAGAATATCTTTCCCCGCGCGTCTGGCCGTCTTCCGGTAGGCATCCACTTCCAGATCCCCTACGCGATAGATGATTCCCGGCGGCACGAGCAGCTTGCGTCTCCCAAGCGCCTTGATCCGGGCCAGCAACTCTTCAAAATGAAAAGGTTTCACCAGATAGTCGTCCGCCCCGGATTCCAGTCCGGCCACCTTATCCCGCGTGGAGCCCATTGCCGTAAGCATCAGGATGGGGATGTCCGGCTTGAGACGGCGAATGCGTTTGCATAACTCCAGACCGCTGCCACCCGGGAGGATCACATCCAGGATGGCGAGATCATACTCATTTTCCAGGGCGAGCTTTTCCCCATACAAACTGTCATAAGCCGTATCTACCGTGTAAGATTGCTCCTTAAGCCCTTTTCGGATAAATTCGGCAACTTTGGGTTCGTCTTCTACCAGGAGAATATTCATAGTTAACGCCCAAAATTAGCCATAATCTGCGGGCGGTCTTGTGAATTAGAAATTTCTAATTTGTTAAGAGAGAATCCATTTAAATTAACAAGGTATTACTATATTTACCCCTAATTATGAAAAGGCGCCCCGCGCATCTCCTTCCTTTCTTACCCCTTAAAACCCTTCGTTACCTCGGCAAAACCGTTCTCCTGCTGGCCGGTGTCCTTCTATTGGCAGGCGTCAGTACCCCTTGCACTGCCCAGGAGTTTTTCAAGCCTTCGACAACATACAATTCGGGACGTGTGGCCGGGACCATCATCGTCGAATCCGCTATCGGAACCATAGTGACCGTGGGTCTCAATTACCTTTGGTATAAGAAATTTCCCCATAGCAAATTTCATTACTTCAACGACAACGCCGAATGGCTCAACGTCGACAAAGTGGGCCATGCCACGACGGCCTATAACATAGCCGCCATCCAAAGCGATGTCCTCCATTGGGGTGGGGTACGCGCCGGCACCTCGGCCCTCATCGGTACCGCTACGGGGCTCGCCTTTATGAGCATGATCGAGATCATGGATGGCCATTCCACCAAATGGGGATTTTCCCCCGGCGATATGATGGCCAACATCGCCGGCTGCGTGCTCTATGAAGGGCAATACCTGCTTTGGCATCAGCAACGCATCAGCCTCAAATTCTCTTATCACGAGACCCTCTTCCCGCAATACTATCCCGCGGAGCTCGGCAGCAACTTCTGGCAACGCATCATAAAAGACTACAACGGCCAGAGCTACTGGCTATCGTTCAATATCGCCTCCTTTCTCCCCGCTTCCACCCATTTTCCACAATGGCTAAATCTCACCGCAGGCTATGGCGCGGAAGGCATGGTAGGCGCTGTAGAAAATCCCAAAGAAGTAGACGGGAAACCTGTCCCGGAGTTCCGGCGCTATCGGCAGTTCTATTTCTCCTTCGATACCGATCTCTACCGCATCGACGGGCTGTCCCCGTTGGCAACCACCCTCCTCAAAGTAAACCGGACCATAAAGACCCCTGCGCCCGCGCTGGAATGGAACGAGGTGGACGGCTTCCATTTCCACCCGTTTTATTATTGAAGACAAATGTTTTACATTTGAGATATGGACTCCACCTATCTTGTCATTGCTATTGTTTTTGGTTTGCTCGTCGCCGGTATTTTGGTCTTTCTGCTCATAAAACAACGTAGAGAATTAAAGGCTGTGCAAGCCGCTTCCACCCCCCCACCATCTCATGACCTCGCGGGCGGCATCTCCACCCGTCAATTGCAGTTGCAGGCTTATGAACGGCTGGTGCTGCTTACAGACAGGATCGCATTGCCCAATCTCATCGCCCGGCTCAACACCCCCGGAGCCAGCGCCCGCGACATGCAAGGCCTCCTCATCCAGAGCATCCGGCAGGAGTTCGAGTTCAATATCACCCAACAGATGTATGTAAGCGCCGAAGCATGGCAGGTCGTGAGGGATTATAAAGAACAAAACCAACTGATCGTAAATCAGGTGGCCTCCTTTTTGCCCGAAGAAGCTACGGGCGCCGATCTGAACCGGGCGCTGCTGGAACTGCTCATGCAGAATCCCAAGGCCTCGCTACAGAACGTCGTCTCGGAAGCGCTTAGCTTTGAAGCAAAGAAATTGATGTAATTAGTAAACGAATTCGCGACTGCTGGTTGCGCCGCCGCCTACCAGGGTCACCACATACACGGCATGGGCCCGCGTGCCAAACCCGATATCCGTCGTGATATCGCCGGTCTCACCGCTCATCTCCGTGCGGTACAACGGTTGACCGTCCATCGTACGAATACTGAGTTGGTAAGTGCCGCCGTCGGGCAGATGAAGAAAAGTCCGCACCAGGCTGCCCTGAACCGAAACACCCCTGATGCCGGCGACGCCTGCCGAATTTCCATTGATCGTCACCGTGACGATAGGGGAAAAATAGCTGCTGCCATCGGTCGACTGCGCTTCGATGCGATAAAACCATTGTCCGGCCGTCACGGTATTGTCTATCGCCGTATTTCCGCTCACGGATTCCAGGTTGGTGAATTGCGCCCCGTCCGTGGACCGTTGCAGCAAAAACGTAGTGCCCTCGCCAAAGCCTATGGTCTGCCATTGCAGATCCACCGCCTGGGCATTGCCGGTAGCTGTAAGATCGATGGACTCCGTCGCCAGTATGGCGTTGGCGCTGCCGTAGACCGTGATGCCGTCCGTGATAAATCTATTGGAGCCGCCCGAGGTCGTTACCTCGTTATCGGCATAGATCCTGAAGGTTACCCCACTGGAAAGATTACTAAAGGCCGCCGGCAATGTCACTGGAAAGGTTTGGTAAGAGGTTGTGAGGGTCCCACTCGCCAGGACACTGGTATAACCGTCCACACTGGAACTCATCTGCCAGTTCTGAGGACCTGAACCGGCTGCCGTACCGGTAGTGCTGCGACGAAGATATATGGTCATCGAGGTGAGAGTAAGGTTAAAGCTACTGCTGGCCGGACTTACGGTAAACGTCATGTAAGCATTGGGATCGATAGTAGCGCTGGCAGGCCAACCGTTTATGCCGTAGTAGTCGGTTCCGTTAAATGCAGCCCCTCCTGTAACATCAGGCCCGAAGGTCACGGCAGTAGCGGTAATATTGGCACCGGTGGTATTAGCATTTGCGGAGTTCCCCGTAAAATTCCAGGCTGCTGCAGTCTGTGCCCCGGTATTCGCCGATACACAGAGTCCTGCTATCACAAGTACGGTAATGGTTTTCATGCATATAGGTTGTTCCAATGAGAATAACAATCCCCTTGCCTAAACGCAACCTATTGTAAGTAAATAAGATACAAAGCTTTCGTTTTATACGATCTTCCCAGATCGGGACGCCCTTTCCCACCCGGGAACCTTTCCCCTCTTTTATGCCTGCGGCGGCGTATCGGTGAGATGAAGGGATTTATCCAGCTCCTGGTAGATATTCATCAAAAGCTGACTATTATTTCTAAGTTTCGTCACGAGCTCATCGATCTTGATCCGGTCGGTCGATTGCTGGCCTTCCAGATCCGCGATCATCCGTTGTTTTTCTTCCAGCTGCCGGCTTGTATGCAGCACCTGCTGCTCCAGCAAACGGATGGCATCTACCCCGGCATTCTTTTCGTCTTGCAGTCGTCTTCCACGGGCTATCTCCTCGTCAAGTTGATAACGCATCCTTCCTATCTCTTCATCGAATCGCTGCTGCGTACGCGCCAGCTGTTCCTCCAGCTCTTGAATGCGTACCCGGCTTGCTGCCACTAGCCCAGCTCCCGGGTCTGCCCGTTCGACCGCCACTCCCGGCTCAGCCTGTTCGGCTGCTGCTACTGCCTCGGCCCGCTCGACCACGACTTCCGTCCCGCCGCCGAACTCGTGTTGCTGATCTCCCGAATAGACATCCATCCGGACATCCATCGGGATCTCTTCGCGTACTTCGGAAAGACCCACGATGTCGGCTATCTCCGGCCCTGACCCAAGACCCGGCGCCACCTCCGCCGACCTCGAGGGGTCGCCATTCCGCACGGATTCCAGCAACTCCTCATATTTCCTCTCCATCCGGGTCAGGTGCTCCTTTAACCGATCGTAGCGTTGATCCGCCAGATCGCGGTACTGCTCATATTTCTCCTTCATCCAAAGGATACCCTTGTAGAGATTTTCCTTGTATTCTTCTTCATTCCGAAAAGAAAAGGTTTCGGTATCCCCCTCACCCGGGTAGGTTTCTCCCTGGGACCCCTCATCCCCATAGTTTCCGGTGTTCCCCATGTCTACCCGTCCATCCCCGCCTTCTATGGACAATTGCAATTGGCCACCAAATTTTCGGTCAAGCCAGCGTAGCCATTGCCTAAGCTTATATCGGTTGATAATCAGTTGCATCTGAGAAGAATTTTAGATTGATCGAATCAAGGGGGGATGCGAGACCAGATCAATATTCACGCCAAAAAAGCAGGCATTGACCGACAAGTCAAAACGGCGGTTGCCGTCTACGTAAAAGGCGATGAGCGCGCGCGTTTTTAGCACAAATTTGGTGTTACATCTATTACTAAAATGTCTAATCATGAAGTGTAAATCCTTATTAGCTTGCGCTACGCTTGCCATCGCGCTTTTCTCCGTGTCCTCTGGTTTCGCCCAGGGCTATGGTGGTGGAAGAGGCATGGACACCGCAGCCATGCGCCAACGGCAGGAAGCCAGGCTGGCAAAGATGAAGACCGATCTGAATCTCACCCAGGTACAGGCGGACTCTTTAAAAGCCATTACCGGCGAATTCTCGCAGAAACGTCGTGATCTCTTCATGGACCCTGCCAACCAGGGCCTGAGCCGTGAAGACAGAATGGCCAAAATGCAACCCCTCATGGACGCGCAAAATGCACGCATCCAGGCTGTGCTTGGCCCGGATCTGTATAAGAAATACCAGGACTGGGATCAGCAGAACCGGCCCCAACGCGGCGGCGGTGGTGGAAATCGATAAAAAAAAGGGGAACGCTAGTTCCCCTTTTTTTGTTCCTTAACCCAGTTGTCCCTCAGCGTCGATGTCCGGTTAAAGACCATCTTCTCTTCGGAACTATCCTTATCGAGATAAAAATATCCCTTGCGCAGGAACTGATAATGTTCGTTGAATTTCGAAGACTTCAATGTGGGTTCAGCATAGGCTGCCGATAGCACCTGTAAAGAATCCGGGTTGATATATTCTTTGAAATCCCCTTCTTCGTTCGCGGGATCTTCGACCCGGAACAACCGGTCGTACAGCCTCACTTCCGCGGTGATGGCATGCGGGATGCTCACCCAGTGGATCGTCGCCTGTACCTTTGTATTGGCCTGCGCACCCCCGGTTTTGCTTTCCGGTAGATGGGAACACCGCAACTCCGTGATCTTCCCGGTGGCATCTTTGACCACCTCGTCACATTGGATGATATAAGCGCTCTTCAGCCGCACCTTCTGCCCGGGCGATAGCCGAAAGAATTTCTTTGGCGGATTCTCCATGAAATCTTCCCGCTCGATATACAATTCCCGGCTAAATGGGATCTGCCGATGCGTGGTCTCGGGATTCTCCGGGTTGTCTTCGCTGATGAGCCATTCTTCCGGCTGTTCATAATCGGTCAAAACGATCTTCAACGGATCGAAAACGACCATCCGGCGCAGCGCTATCTTATTCAGATCCTCCCGTACACAAAACTCCAACAAAGAGACATCGATGAGATTCTCTCGTCTCGCGACACCGATCCTGTCTGCGAACATCCGAACGCTTGCCGGCGTATACCCCCTGCGTCTAAGACCCGAGATCGTCGGCATCCGGGGATCGTCCCAACCGCTCACATGCCCTTCGTTGACCAGCTGCAGCAGCTTCCGTTTGCTCATCACGGTATAGTTGAGATTGAGCCGTGCAAACTCGTATTGATGTGAAGGGAAGATATCGAGCTTTTCGATGAACCAGTCGTACAGCGGACGATGGGGGACGAATTCCAGCGTACAGACACTGTGGGTGATCTTTTCGATAGAATCGCTTTGCCCATGGGCGAAATCATACATGGGATAGATACACCAGGCATCTCCCGTCCGGTGATGATGGGCATGTTTGATGCGGTACATCAGCGGATCACGCAAATGCATGTTTGGAGAAGCCATGTCGACCTTGGCGCGAAGCACTTTCTCGCCATCCTTATATTTCCCGGCGCGCATGTCGCGGAACAACTGCAGGTTCGTCTCCACGTCCCGGTCGCGAAAAGGACTCGCAGTGCCGGCCTCGGTGGGCGTGCCCTTCATTTTTGCAATCTCTTCGGCGCTGCTGTCATCGACATAGGCCAGCCCTTTGCGGATCAGCTCTTCCGCAAAGGTATATAGCTGTTCAAAATAATCGGAAGCATAGAACTCATTCGCCCATTCGAAGCCCAGCCATTTAATATCTTCTTTGATGCTTTCGACGTATTCGGTGTCTTCGGTGATGGGATTCGTGTCATCAAAGCGAAGATTGGTCTTCCCGCCATATTTCTGAGCCAAACCGAAATTCAGCACGATCGATTTGGAGTGGCCGATATGCAGATAGCCGTTGGGCTCCGGCGGAAACCGCGTGTGAATACTCTTGTATTTACCCGCCGCCAGGTCTTCTTCTACGATCTCTTCCAGGAAATTAAGGGACTTTTCTTCTTCTTTTTTGACTTCTTCGTTCATAAGCGCCAAATTTACGGGTTTCTACCTTGCTCCGAACAACAAGCTCCCGATACGCACCGTCGTACTCCCCTCTTCGATAGCGATCCGGTAATCGCCACTCATCCCCATGGAAAGTATACCATTCGCGGGGAACCAACGATCCAGCAGTACTTTAAGCTCCCGGAACTCGGCACGAACCGCCGCAGGGTCTTCGATATTGGAAGCCATGCCCATGAGACCCCTGATACGAACGGCCGTAAGGGTCGGCGCCAATTCCATCGCCTCCGCCACCTCGCCGGGATCGAATCCGAATTTCGTCTCCTCACGCGCGATATGTACCTGTAGCAGAACTTCCACTACCCTCCCGATCTTGGCAGCCTGTTTGTCGATCTCTTTTAACAACTTTAAACTGTCTATTCCATGGATCAGGTAGACAAAAGGAAGGATGTATTTGACCTTGTTGGATTGCAGATGGCCAATAAAATGCCAGCGGATATCTTTGGGCAAACGAGCCGCTTTATCCAACAGCTCCTGTACATAATTTTCGCCGAAATCGCGCTGCCCTTCTCCATAAAGCGCTAAAATATCTTCAACGCTTTTAGTTTTGGAAACGGCAACCAACTGGACGTTTCCGCCCAATTCTTTTAACATTTCTTTATAAATCTCCCGATCCGGTGCCATGCTAAAATGGTTTAACGCGAAGATACCTACACGAACGGTTAATAAGTAGTCCTTTGCTAAAACGATTTTGGTATAAATTCGCATCCGTGAAACAATTCCTGTATAGCCTGCTGTTTTTCTTACCGATCATAGCCGGCGCCCAAACCAAGCCACACCCGGGCGGAGCCGTCCTCGCCGGAAAGATCATCGACGCGGAAACCAAACAGCCCGTCTCTGCCGCTACCATTGTCGTTCTTCGCAAAGACTCTTCCACTGCCGCACAGATCATCAGCGCGGCCGACGGCAATTTTACGCTAAAAAATCTGCCTGAAGCGCTCGTGACCCTAAAGATCACCGTCGTAGGATATAAAACCTATACCCGAACGATCGCGGTCGTAAATGGCGCTCCGCAGAACACCGGCATCATCAAGCTGTCTCCTGTTGCCACGCAGATGCAGGAGGTAGCCGTCGTCGCCCACAAGCCCGTCTTCAAAACCGAGGTCGATAAAAAGGTTTTCGACGTCACCCAGAGTCTGGCCAGCAAAGGCGGCACCGCACAGGATGCTATGCGGCAGGTGCCCACGCTCAACGTCGACGCATCGGGTAATATCACCCTGCGGAACGGGACACCCACGATCCTGCTCGACGGCAAACAAACTTCGCTCACGCTGAACCAGATCCCCGCGGACCAGATCCAGAGCATCGAGGTCATGCCCAACCCCTCCGCCAAATACGATGCCCAGGGCAACCACGGCATCATCAACATCGTGCTGAAGCGGAACCGCAAACCCGGTTTGAATGGCTCTGTCACCGGCGTTGGCAGCACCCTCGGCGAGTCCTATGTATTCGCAAACATGAATGTCTACAAACACAAGTGGAATTTCACGCTCAACATGATGCAGCACGAGCATCGTTCCGTCTCCAATACAACGACGACCCTCAACGATCTCACCGACAATACCACGACGATCCAACACGGACATACCGTACAGATCGGCCCCTTCCAGAATTTCCACGCAGGCGTGGATTACAATGCTGATAAATTCAACACCTTTAGCCTCAACGGTAATGTGGGTTTCGGCTATCATCCTACCGGTGGCACGCAAACCACCGACTTCCTGGAAAAAGGCGGTACGCTCGACTCCACCGGCTCCCGGACATCGTATGATGCCAACAACTTCGTCTTCACCCATTCTGCTTTCGATTACGCGCATACGTTTATAAAGCCCAGCGAAAAGCTCACGGCCGGCGCCTACCTGGAAACCTATCATGGGAAAGACCATGGCGATTACAATATGACGTACCTCGACAAGAGCGGCTCGCCGCTCGGCAGCCCCTACCCGCAGGATTTTTCAGGATTCGGCAATGCGCACAACCTTACCCTGCAATCCGATTATACCGATCCGCTGCTCAATGGGAATGCCAAACTCGAAGCCGGCGTCAAGACCATCGTGCATGGCAGCCGCAGTTATCTGGACTTCCAGGATGGATTGGCACAAGGCTTCGTCCTCGACACGAACGCCAGCTACAACTACAGCTATAATGACAATACCTATGCGGCCTATACCAGCTTCAACGAAAAGCTGGGTAAGTTCAGCTATCAGGCCGGGCTTCGCTTCGAACGCTATACCTACGCCGGTCATCTCCTCGACGAGAACAAGAACTTCGGCTACGATATGAACGGGCTCTATCCGAGCGTTTATCTCACCGAGAAATTCGACGACGACAATGATCTGCACCTCAATTTCTCGCGTCGCGTCAACAGACCGCAGTGGTGGCAGATCACGCCGGAAACGAACTATACCAATCCGCAGAACCCCCAGGTGGGCAACCCGGATATCCGGCCCGAAAAGACCAATCTCGTGGAGCTGGCGTACAATACCCAACTGTCAAACATCGGTGTGAATACGACCCTGTATCTGAAGAATACCCTCGACCCGATGATGGCCTATAACAAACCGCTCTCCAACGATACGCTGCTGAGCACCTACGAGAATGGCAACTACAGCAACACCTATGGTGCGGAGATCATCTTTCGGGTCCCCATCGTCAAATGGTGGAATGCGACGACGAACTTCAACTTCTACCAAACCGATATCAATGCCGATAACCTGTCGCAGGGACTCTCCAATTCCGGTTTCGGCTGGTTCGCCAAGCTCAACTCGGACATGAAGTTATTCAACATGTACAGCCTACAGCTCACGGGCAGCTACAGCGCGGGGAATGTGGTAGCACAAGGGAAAATATTGCCTAGCGGCGGAATGGACGCAGCCATCAAACGTGACTTCCTGAGTCACAATGCAGGTACGCTGATCCTAAGTTTGTCCGACGTCTTCAATACACAGCGCAGCCGGATAGATACTTATTCGGACGGCGTATTCTTCCAGGACGCGATCACCAAACCCGAGACCCGCGTGCTTAAGCTGAGCTTCACCTATTCCTTCGGGAAAGAGCTGAGCGGCGAGCGTCATAAAGACAAGACTACTTCAGAATCGAACGGCTGATAACGATCCGTTGTACTTCGCTGGTCCCTTCATAGATCTGGGTGATCTTGGCGTCGCGCATCAGACGCTCTACATGGTATTCCTTGACAAACCCGTAACCGCCATGGATCTGCACGGCTTCCGTGGCCGTCCACATCGCCGTTTCGCTGGCAAAGACCTTGGCCATCGAAGAGCTTAGCGCATAGTCCTGGTGCTGGTCTTTGTCCCAGGCGGCCCGCATACACAGCAGCCGGGCCGCTTCGATACGGGTAGCCATGTCCGCCAGCTTGAACTGGATGGCCTGATGCTGCGCGATGGGTATTCCGAATGCCTTGCGTTCTTTGGAGTAGTTCAACGCCAGCTCATACGCCCCGCTGGCGATGCCCAGGGCTTGAGAGGCGATGCCGATGCGGCCGCCCGCAAGAACCCTCATGGCGAATTTAAAACCGAAGCCATCTTCGCCGATGCGATTCTCTTTTGGCACTTTCACGTCGTTGAACCCGATGCTATGCGTGTCGCTGCCGCGGATGCCCAGTTTATTCTCTTTCGCCCCCACTACGATCCCGGGGCTATTCCTCTCCACGATAAACACGTTGATGCCATGACTGCCCTTGCTCACATCCGTTTGCGCGATCACCAGGTATACCGATGCCGAATTACCATTGGTGATCCAGTTCTTCATTCCATTGATCAAATAATAGTCGCCTTTGTCCTCGGCCGTCGTATGCTGGCTCGTCGCGTCACTGCCCGCTTCCGGTTCGCTCAGCAGGAACGCCCCGATATACAGTTCGCCATCTTTTTTCCCCTGGGCCAATGGCGTCAAATATTTTTCTTTCTGCTCCGGAGTGCCATAGACGTCCAGCCCCCAGCATACGAGACTGTTGTTGACGCTCATGCAGACGCTCACGCTGGCGTCTATCTTGCTGATCTCTTCCATGGCCAGCACATAGCTTATCGTATCCATCCCCGAGCCCCCATAGTTGGGGTCGACCATCATTCCCATAAAACCGAGATCGGCCAGCTTAAGGATCTGCTCTTTCGGAAATTTCTGGTGCTCGTCCCTTTCGATCACCCCCGGCAGACATTCCACACGGGCAAAATCGCGGGCAGCCTTTTGGATCATCAAATGTTCTTCGGATAATTGAAAATGCATATGGGCAACAGTTTTTGGTTTCGGGCGGCCAGCGAACTCCACCCTTCCCCAAAAATAGTGGAAAAAGTTGTTTAACGAACTAACGTTTGGTAGTATTTTTTTAACCATCGTTAAATCGCAAATACTCGACAAAGAACACGATACATCATCAATAAAAATCCACCAACCGCTCATCTTTCATTGACTCTCAGACCTTTCCGCAATGGCACTTGATTTGCCACCCAACATCATCAAAATAGCAGATGATGAAAAGAACCCATCTCTCTCCGAAATGCGGCGCCAAGCTAGCGATGCTTGTGACCACAATCCTTCTTTTAACCAGCGGCCGGCTATGTGCGCAGACGCCCCGGGTGAAGAACATCCTTCTTATTCACGGCACGTTTGCAGATGGCTCCGGTTGGCAGGGCGTCTTTAGGATACTTACAGCGAAGGGCTACAATGTTACGGTCGTTCAGAATCCGTGCAGTTCGCTGGAGGAAGACGTAGCCGCGGTAAAACGCGCCATGGACAGAGAGACGGGTTCTTGTATTTTGGTGGGGCACTCGTACGGCGGCTCTGTGATCACCGAAGCAGGGTCGGACGAACGGGTGGTGGCTTTGGTATATGTCGATGGCTTCGCGCCGGATTCGGGAGAGATGGCGATCATACAGGACCCATCTCTACCCGACCTCACCAATGGCGGTGTCCTCCCGCCCGATGCATCGGGTCTGGTCTATTTTGACAGAGCCAAATTCCACGCGGGCTTCTGCGCCGATCTCCCCGCAAGCCTGGCAGACTTCATGAGCGCCTCCCAGATCCCCGGGGCGGTCAAGGCTTTTTCGGCGACGATCACTCATGCGCCATGGAAGACGAAACCCTGTTGGGGCATCCTGGGAACCGAAGACAAGGCCATTAACCCGATACTGCTGCGGCGGCTCTATAAACGATCAAACGCGAAAGTCACGGAGATCAAAGGATCGAGTCATGTCAGTTTCATTTCTCACCCAAGAGAAGTGGCAGAGGTTATCGACGCGGCAGCCCGGACATTCGATTAGCTTTAAAAAATGGCCGACTCGGGGAGAGCCGGCCGCAGGGATCACTCTAACTTAGTATCCGCAAAATATCCCATCGCCGCCCGCATAAACCCGGCAAACCCCGGATCGGGTTGCCCGCCGATGGCCGTGTAACGTTCGTCGGACGCATAGAGATCGCCCAGCCCCTTGTAGGCCACAGCCTTCATCGGTTGGCCTACCCGCATCCCCCAGAAACCCCGGATCATCTCATAATGCCGCGCGATCTGTTGCTGTACCGCGGCACTCTGCGGATCTTCGCCGACTAACGCGCGAAGCCGCTGGTCGATATCCCGCTGATCCCCCTTCAACTGTTCGAGACGATCTGCGCTCATTTCCAGCAAAGCGTTTTCCGATTGGACGATCGCGGTTTCGCCCCATTTATCGATGGCCTCCTGCCGAAGCGCGGCTGCATCATCGAGCCCTTCGTATAATTTTTCAAAATTCGACATGGTCTTGTTTTTTAAATGATCAATAGTGTTATCGATCGTGTTCAGCAAAATGTCGAGCCGGTCGCGCCGGGCAGCCAGGGCAGCCTTATGGCCAGTAAGGGCCTCCACCAGATCGAAACCCGGGTCATCCAGGATCTCACCGATCGCCTTGAGCGACAGATCCAGCTCCTTATAGAATAAGATCTGCTGCAACCGCAACAATTCCGGCTCGCCGTAATACCGGTAACCGGCATCGGTACGAACCGAAGGGATCAACAACCCCAATTTATCATAGACGTGTAGTGTGCGCACACTCACGCCCGCTAAACGGGCGAGTTGCTTTACGGAATAGCGGACCTTACCCATGCTGAACGCGTTTATACAAAGCTAGGGTATGACCCAAGGTAAGAGTCAAGAGTTTTTTGAAATAAATTTTAAGAGCCTGCTAAAAAAAGTTTTTGGAACGATTGAAAAAAAAGATTCTAGCTTTGTAAAATCCGCTACCACCGGTAGGCCGGCACAAAAATCGCCGCTGGGTGGCTGTGCAGAACTGGCAGTCAGCGGCACTCTTTTTTACGGTGACCGCCGCCGGCTGAACGTTAGATAATGCTCCCCGACTTCTTATGAAGTAGCGCAATAGCAGTTTTGAAAATAACAATAAAAAGCCCTGCCTCTTCCTCGGTAAAATTACTTTCTTCCTCTTCCTCATCATTCTCACTATAGATAGTAGCGGCGGCAAATTGCAACAGATCGGGCTGGCAAAACGATTCGATAACGGCCATGGCGTCCGTCTCATCGAATCCATCCTGGAACACTGCTTCCATCTCGTCGAACTCCTCGTTAAAGGCTTTCTCGAACTCCGGTTCCGTGATCGCGGGGATACCGGGACTAAGCTCCCGGAAACTAAGCAGGATAACCGTCAGGACATAGGCTACGTCTTCCCGGGCGTCGGCCGCCTGCAGTTCGCGGCTTTCCCCCAGGACATACCCTACCAGGGCAGGCTGTTCCCTGGCAAACGAATCCCAAACCTTGCCGATCTGGGTCTCGTCCATATGCTGGATCCGGTCATTGATAAGGTCGATCGTCTGATCGGTTATTAGTTGCATCCTCTATTTTTGGGTAAATTACCTAATTTGCCGGATTGCACGATCGAAAACGAAATTTTCTATGTCCAAAAATTATTCTTATAAGGCCAAAGTCCCCGTTTCCGTCTCCTCAGAAGTAGGCCGCCTCCGGCGCGTTCTTGTACATAGCCCGGATAGCGGGCTCGGGAAGGTCGTCCCCTCCAAGGCGCAGGACTGGCTTTTCGAAGACATCGTCCACCTGGACACCATCCGCCGCAAGGAATATGACTTCTATACCAAGATCCTCTTATATTTCCTGGACCCCGCCAAGATCAGGGGCAGGCTGGCCGAAGTCGACGACACCGTCAACCGCCGCGCTTTTTATAAGCCCGGCAACGATCAGTTTTTCCGGTCCGACAAAGTAGTAGAGTTGCAGTGGCTGCTGGCCGATATCCTCGCCGACGACGCCATCAAAATGAAGCTGGTGGCTTCCGTGTGCGCTATCGAAGCCTGTTCCTATGAGACCCAGCAGGACCTGCAGGAACTCGACCCGGTACAGCTCGCCAAGACTTTTATCAGTGGAGCGACTAACGACGACCGTCTGTTATTCGCCCCGATCCCGAATTTTATCTTTACCCGGGATATCGGCATCGTCGTCAACAACTACGTACTGCTCAACAAACCGGCAAAAAAAGCCCGCACCCGCGAGGCGCTCCTGGCTAAGTACATCTTCTTCAACCACCCACTCTTCCGGGAATACCAGGAAAACATCATCGAACTCACGGACACACATCACCATTTCCTGCTGCCACGCGAAGGCGATGACCACAAGGTCACCCTCGAAGGCGGAGACGTGATGGTCGTGAGCAAAGACCACATCCTCATCGGCATCAGCGAACGCACCTCGCCCCAGGCGGCACACCAGGCCATCCAGGTCCTCTTTGAAAAGAATGTCGTGAAAAAAGTCACCATCATCCGCATTCCCAAAAAACGGGACTTCATGCATATCGACACCATCTTTACACAGGTGAAACGCAATGTCTGGATCCTGCTGGGAACATTCTCCAACAAAGCCATCAAACACGAGGACTCGGACGAGATCCAGCGCATCCTCGACAGCAATAAAAAAGAGGAGAAACTGAGGATCATCCAATTTCGCAAAAAAGACCCCGACAATCCCGAATATTCAACAGCCTGGAAGACCTCCTCACCGACATCAGCAAAAACGACCTCCAATGCACCGAGAAGACACAGTTCATCTACTCGGGAAACAACGAGTTCCCTTTCGACGCCAGGGAACAATGGACGGATTCCTGCAACCTGCTGGCCCTCAAAGAAGGCGTGGTCCTGGGTTATGACCGCAACGACAAGACAGTGGATGCCTTTAAAGACGCCGGCTTCGACGTTATCGCCGCCGGAGAGCTCATCGACCGGCTCGAGCAGGGAGCGCTCGACCCCGACGAACTCGAGAATACCCTGATCCTGATGCCTTCGGCCGAGCTCTCCCGCGCCCGTGGCGGATTCCATTGCATGAGCATGCCCCTGCAACGCGACGAGATCTGAGCCCGCCGCGCAAACAAAGGCCTCAAACAAAATTGATCTTATGCAA
>Ga0206822_1031_pt1 | contig 43932 bp, 38 predicted proteins | sample Alteio_BWOrgCont_83_FD_152913 | JGI IMG/M metagenome (GOLD analysis project Ga0206822, IMG submission 152913) | Enriched cells from forest soil in Barre Woods Harvard Forest LTER site, Petersham, Massachusetts, United States -... | ecosystem: Environmental > Terrestrial > Soil > Temperate forest >... | reverse complement strand
ATCCCCAGAGGTGAATGTAAGCAAGGTGAAATCTCGTAAAGATCTTTCCAGAGCGCCATCATTTCGTCCCGTGTTGTTTTCAGGGGATTGATACGGACGGTGGTTGGAGCAGGATAATTGCTTATTCGGCAAAGGTCGGCTGCTTTTTCTTCGCCGTAGGTATTTACTAGCGAATCGAATAATTCTTGAGGGAAACTGACTCTTGCGGGCAGAGGGATGGAAGAGTCTCGTGAGACTATATCGAGGTCGGTTTGTTGTAAGAGTTCTAAGCGCTTTTCCCAATGTTCTGTTTTTTTATCATCTAGGTAATCGAGTAAACCTTGCCACCGAATGAGTGTGTAAATGGTTTCGGCTATATATCCGCGGTCTTTAGACCCTAAGGCTTTATGCGCTCGGAAATATTGGCTGATGAATAGGTCTAGAGGTAGACTTTGTTCATCATAAGAGTAAAGAATTTCAAAGAGATGATGTTCGCGGAAAGGAAGTTTTGCCATTTAAGCCTGTGTGAATAAATTAATTATCAGGCAGTTTAACCTAAATGCGCAAAAGAATGAAGTGGAAAATTATAAACCTGTGTTATATATACTTTAAAAGTTTAAAATACTCGTTCAAAAACCAAGGAGTGAACATGAACTGTTGTAATGCATCTCTACTTTTTCTCGGAAGACTCTGCCTAAGCGCTATTTTCATCCTGGCCGGCATAAACAAATTTATGGATCCGTCAGGGACCGCTGCCTATATGGCGGCAAAAGGCATGAGTATGATCCCTTTCTTCCTTTATTCCGCTGCTGTTATAGAAATTGCCGGCGGGTTATCTTTATTGATCGGTTTTAAGGCTCGCTGGGGAGCCCTCCTACTGATACTGTTTTTAATCCCCACCACCCTTATTTTCAGCAGCTTTTGGAATGAACCGGCCGAAACATATAACCTGCAAATGATCGAGTTCCTGAAAAATCTGGGAATCATCGGAGGCTTGCTCTATGTACTCGCTACAGGCGCCGGCAAATGGAGTTTCGATCATTGCTGTGAAACGAGTTGCTGTAAAAAATGAGTATAGACACACTTCCTCGATTAAAAAAGCAGGAGCAAGCACTACTTGCCCTGCTTTCCTTTGTATTGGTCGCTTTTGGCCAGCCTGCGTGGTCATGGTGGCTTGGCTTGCTGACCGCTGCCTTTGGCTATAGCCTCTTTTGGCGAGTTCTTTTGGACTACGAACGCCCCAAACACAGATTTTGGCTGGCAACCGGTTGGTTCTTTGCCGTGCAACTCGTCCAGATATCGTGGATGATCTCCCATCCCTATAGTTACATCTATGTCGTCTATTTTGGACTATCGCTGGTGTTAGGAATGCTGTGCGGACTATTTTCATTATTTATGACTCGTGAGAACATCCAAAAAGTGCCCACACTTATCGGCCTTGCGGCTTTGTGGACATTGTTGGAATGGTCGCATTTATTTTTCTTCTCGGGGTATAGCTTTAATCCTGCCGGCATGGCATTGACAGGCAGTTTATATCCGATGCATTTTGCGTCCCTCTGGGGAGTCTTTGGCCTCTCGTTTTGGATCATTCTCGTCAACCTTGTTGGATTGCGTGCCTGGTTGAACCTGCCCTCGAAATCAACGGTTTTTGCTTGGGTTTTATTAGCGTCGATCCCTTATTTGTTTGGTATTGCCCATGTAACGATACGCCATGCCGAGTATGAACAACATTTAGCTCAAAATGATCCGCACCTCCATGCCGTGCTCGTGCAAACTGCATTTCCTGCGGAAGAAGCGTTGCCCTTCAAAGATAAGCAAAGTTATATTTCTTTTGTTTTAGATGAGTGGACAAAAGTCTTAGATATAACAAAACAGCATTACGGAAAGAAAATCGATCTTATCGTACTGCCGGAATATGTCGTTCCTTTTGGGACCTACACTTTTTTATATCCTTATGACTACGTGAAAACGGCATTTGAAAAAGCGTTTGGCCCAAATAACAATAAGAACTTACCTCCCAAAGCGGAACCTTTTGCACGTGCTTATCACACAGCGCAAGGAGAAGTTTGGTTTGTCAATAACGCGTTTTGGACTCAAGCAATTGCCAACACATTCCAGGCAGAAGTGGTGGCAGGTTTAGAGGATGCTGAAGATAAAGAGGAAGGGCATCGCGAATATTATAGCTCGGCAATTCACTTTAAACCGAACGCTACCCCGGAGACGTTTACTCCCAATCGCTATGCGAAGCGAGTATTGCTTCCAATGGCTGAGTACATCCCTTTTTCATTCTGCAGGGAACTGGCAGCGCAATATGGCATACAAGGATCCTTTACCATTGGACAAGAAGCAACAGTGATGCAAGGGAGCAAAGCACCTTTTGGCTTATCGATATGCTATGAAGAAACTTTTGGCAATTTGATGCGGGAAAGCAGACAAAATGGGTCGGAATTACTGGTAAATTTAACCAGCGATGTGTGGTATCCGAATTCCCGATTGCCTCAGCAGCACTTCGACCACGCCCGTCTCCGAACAGTGGAAGCGGGTATTCCGTTGATACGATCATGCAATACCGGAATTACCTGTGCTTTTGATAGTTTGGGGAGGATTGTATCGGTTTTGGGTGATGATCCATTCGAATCGGAGTGGGTGGCGGATTCGTTGTATGTTAAAGTTCCGACTTATCATTACTGGACGCTGTATACAAGATTTGGGGATAGTCTGATTATCGGAATATCTTTGTTTGGACTTTTGTTGCTTTTTGCGTACAGGAAAAAGTGATAATTGATTTGGGATCAAGAATCGACAACTCTAACTTCGCCACAACAAGCATACTTCGCATCTAATTATTGTGGCTAGAGTAGACCATAAAAAATGGTTGCAGAAAAAATCAGAGTCGCTTAGCATCAACACAATTCGTTAATTCCGAACTCTTTAACTAGAGAGTATAGAAGTGATATCCGTTAGTCCAACATTGAAAACGACATCGAGAAAGCAACACACCTTGAAAAAGGATGTCACCTTCTCGGGAATTGGAATTCATACCGGCAAGGTAGTTTTCATGCGTTTTGTTCCTGCAAAAGAGGGAACGGGAATTCAATTCAAACGCACTGATCTTCCCGGCAAGCCAATTATCCCGGCGACGATAGAGTACGTCTGCGACACAGCTCGCAGCACTACGATTGGGATTAAAGATATTCGCGTTCATACCGTAGAACATGTTCTTGCTGCTATTTATTCCTATCAAATTGACAACCTTATCATAGAAGTATCTACCATAGAACCTCCTGTGGGTAATGGGAGCTCTGACACGTTTGTTGATATGATAGAAAAAGTTGGAATCCAAGAACAAGAAGGGTTTGTTCCTGTCGTACAAATTCAAAAACCCATCTATTGGTCTGAAGGCGATATTCAAGTTGTCGCATTACCTTATGATGGGTACCGCATCAGTTACACATTAAACTATCCTGAATCCAAAGTATTGAAGGCCCAATTTCACTCTGTCGCGGTTTCTCCGGAAAATTTCAAAATTGAAATAGCCCCATGCCGAACATTTTCCCTGTACGAAGAAGTATCTATGTTGATGGATAAAGGGTTAATTAAGGGCGGCAGCTTGGATAATGCAGTGATCATTAAAGGAGATGCGGTTTTCAGTAAGGAAGGACTCTTCTATCCCGATGAAATGTGCAGACATAAGATTCTCGATGTGATTGGCGATCTATCCCTTGTCGGGTTCAATTTCCATGCGCATGTGATTGCTATAAGATCCGGGCATTCATCCAATTATTCATTTGCCAAAAAACTTTATCATTATATTACCACGGAGAACTCCTGATGGGAGAAACTAAACCAAAACATCAGATAATTTATGACGTGAAGGATATCATTAAGATCCTGCCACATCGTTATCCCTTTTTACTGGTAGACAGAATTTTGGAGATCGATTTGGAAAAAGGGACTATCCTTGGCCAAAAAAACGCAACAATGAATGAAGCTTTTTTTCAAGGGCATTTTCCTGATGCTCCCATTATGCCCGGAGTTCTCATTCTTGAGGCTTTGGCTCAAGCCGGAGGTGTTTTGGTGCATTTAAAAAGTAAAACGCCAAAAGTTGCGGTACTGTTGAACATTAACAATGCAAAATTTCGCAATCCAGTGCGACCCGGGGACGTGCTGCTATTGAAAGGGGATGGTCTCCATTTTAGCAGCAAGGGAGGTAAAATTCATGCAACTGCATTGGTGAATGATAAGATAGCTGTTGAAGCTGAAATTGGGTTTGCTCTAGTAGACAAAAGCCAAATTTAAATTAAAATACTAATTGAAACACATCCATTTAGATCGAGATAGAAAATCATGAATAAGCCGAAATCATCGAACATCCATCCTCTGGCCTATGTTGAACCCGGTGCGAAAATTGGGAACAACGTTACAATAGAGCCATTTGCAGTTATCAAGGAAAATGTCATTCTAGAAGATAACGTCGTGATAAAATCCCATGCGTACATCGATGGAAACACGACAATTGGAGAAGGGACTGTTATATACCCTTCAGCCAGCATTGGGACCAAGACGCAGGATCTTAAATTCCGCGGCGAAAAGACTTATGTGAAAATAGGAAAAAAATGTGAAATCAGAGAATTTACCACCATCAATTCCTCATGTCAAGAGGGTTCCGTCGTTGAAGTGGGAGATAACTGTTTGATCATGGCCTATTGCCATATTGCTCACAATTGTCAGGTTGGGAATCGAGTGATTATGAGTAACAATGCGACTTTAGCGGGACACGTCACTGTTGAAAATTGTGCAATCATCAGCGGATTCACAGCTGTGCATCAATTTTCCAGAATAGGCTGCTATGCAATGGTTGGAGGCATGAGCCGTATTACCCACGATATCCCCCCATACACTATTGGGGCTGGAATTCCATTTAAATTTGGCGGTTTAAACATCATTGGCTTGAAACGGAACGGAATTCCTCTGAAAACTCGCCGCGAACTAAGTAAAGCATTTAAGCTACTGTTTCGGTCGAAACTCCACATGGATGAAGCTTTAAGGATAACAGAACGAGAATGTGAACTTCTTCCTGAAATCCAACATTGGATCAATTTCTGCAGAAGTTCCAAACGCGGCTTAATTTGCCTTCAAGGCAACGGCACATCCGAGGAAGAAACTTCACCGGAAGAAGATGAAGAAGAATCCGAAGAAAGAGAATTTGCCGGGACGATAAAAACACAAGGCTAAAAATGAAGGTTGTATTTTTCGGAACTCCCGAATTCGCAGCCAAAACCCTTGATTTTCTTTTGAAAAATGGGGTTTCTGTCGTTGCGGTGGTAACTAAGCCGGACAAACCTCAGGGAAGATCAGGGAAGCCTCAGCCTACCCCTGTCAAACAAGTTGCTCTAATGCACATTCCTCCTCTGCCCTTGTTTCAGCCTGTTCTTGTCTCAAATCTTGAATTTGCTCCAACTCTTGAAGCGTTCAAGGCCGATCTTTTTGTCGTAGTGGCATATGGGGAGATCATCAAACAGCACTTGCTCGACATGCCTCGGTTAGGATGCATCAATGTGCATGCAAGCATCCTTCCCAAGTATCGAGGTGCGGCTCCGATTCAGCAAAGCATCATCCAGGGAGAAAAAGAAACCGGTGTGACCATCATGCATATGGTAAAAAAAATGGATGCCGGAGATATTATCAAAATCAGCCGAATCCCGATCGCCGAAGAGACTACAACAAGAGAGCTTGAAGAAGCGTTGTGCACTGTAGGTTCCGAAGCCCTCCTGGAAGTCATTCGATCCTATGAAAAAGGCGTCATCCCAGAACGCCATGCCCAAGATCATAATCAGGCGACATTGGCTCCAAAAATCGAATTAGAAAATTGCCAAATCGATTGGAATAAGCCTGCAGTGGAGATCCATAATCTCGTTCGAGGGGTCAATCCGGAGCCTGGCGCCTGGTGTTACGCCACCGTGAAAGGGGAAAAAAAGAGAATAAAAATCAATCGAACAAAACCAATACCGGATATTTCTGGGAAGGCCGGAGCAATTTTGCGATATGGCAAAGAAGGATTTATTGTTGGCTGCGGCACAGGAGCATTAAAAATTCTGGAGCTGCAGATGGAGGGGAAGCGCCTCATGAAAGCAGAGGAGTTCATACCCGGTACATCTCAGACACAAATCCTATTCTAGAGTAGTCCATAACAACAACAATATACGCGAAGATGCGCGAAGAGAGCGAAGAGTACGCGAAGATGATTTAAAAAATAATTTATAATTTTTACTTACCGGTTTTTTTTATGGAAAAATACTCTAATGTTTTTAACTTACTAAACGCGGCCCATATTGTGGCAATGCACTACTCCTTCGCGTACTCTTCGCTCTCTTCGCGCATCTTCGCGTATAGTCGTGATGGCAATTTCCTTTGCTTTGAAAAAGCGCTTCGATTATGATTTCACTGACTTTCTGAGCGAATGCCTCTTAATTTAATTTAATTTTGTATACGAATATCCATGAAAATTCATCATTTTTTAATTGCCGTCTGCGTTTTACTGATTTCAAACCCGAGCATTGCCAAGGCTGAATCCCTTTTGATGATGCCTGAACCCCCTGCGCATATACTAGTCAATAATCGGATCCTGGCCAAAGTTAATGGCAAAGCGATATCCGTTGTCGACGTAATGAAAAAGATGGATATCCTCTTTTATCGCGAATTCCCCCAATACACCTCATCATCACAAGCTAGATACCAATTTTACCAAGCTAATTGGAAGCATGTACTGCAAGAGCTCGTCGACAAAGAACTGATGATGGCAGATGCGGAAGAAAACAAGCTGCCAATGACATCCGGAGATGTGCGTCAGGAGATGGAGCGTCTTTTCGGCCCTAACATTATCGGGAATTTAGATAAAATCGGCATGTCATTCGACGAAGCATGGAAGATTGTTCAGGGAGATATCATCATCCATCGCATGTTATATATTCGCGTAAATTCCAAAGCCATGCGCACTGTTACGCCCCAAGAAGTACGTTCATTCTATGAACAATATGCCGCTTCGAACGTAAGTCCTGATGAGTGGATCTACCAAGTCATTACAGTGCGAAATAAAGACTCAGGCATCGGCGCCGAAGCTGCCAATATCACGCACCATTTACTTACGGAAGAGTCAGTAGCCTTAACAGATATTCCTAAGAAGATATCAGAGCATCCCACTGTTGGTAAAAACAGCAAGGTATCGATTTCAGAAGAATATCATCACAACGATAAGGAAGTCTCGCCTGCCTATAAAGAGGTGTTAGCGCAAATGGGAAGTTCCACGTACAGTCTTCCGATAGCGCAAAAGAGCCGCAATGATAACACCACAGTGTTTCGTCTTTTTTACTTGAAAGAAAAGATCCAGGGAGGAATCCCCTCCTTCGACGAAGTGGAAGCTAAAATTAAGGATAGGCTGTTGGAAAACGCCGTTGTGGCTGAGTCGAAAACATATCTTAAGAAATTAAGAAAGCATTTTGATGTTCAGGAAACCGTTCCGGAGGACTTTCAACCATTTTCCATTAAGTAAACATGCCTATATATAAACCAAGTGAACTTAGCGAATTTCTTTATGGGCTAGGAATATCACCTAAAAAGGCTTTATCCCAAAATTTCCTGATCGACGGCAATATCATCCGTAAAATTGTGAAGGATTCCAAAGTGGAATCTGGGGATGTTGTGTTAGAGGTTGGCCCGGGACCCGGTTCTCTAACCGAAGCCCTACTGGAGAGCGGCGCCGCGGTGGTGGCTGTAGAAAAGGATCCTATGCTCGCACAAGCTTTGGAAAGATTTCGTAGCGGGGATAAAAGCCTGACAGTTTTCTGTGAAGATATCATGGACTTTCCTATAGCGGAAAAACTCAAAGCCGTTTTACCTGAAGGCAAAAAAGGAAAAGCCATTGCAAATCTCCCCTATCATTTGACTACCCCTATTATTGCACGATTGATTGAGATGCATGACGTTTTTTCGTCTTTAACCCTGATGGTTCAGGAGGAAGTGGCGCGTCGATTTGTAGCAAAGCCGGGAACTAAAGATTACAGTTCATTCACAGTTTTCCTCGAATTCTATTGCAAGCCCCATTATGCCTTCAGCGTGGGAAGAAAGTGTTTTTATCCTTCCCCTAAAGTTGATTCTGCTGTTGTCATACTCGAATTAAGGGAACGACCGAAAGTTTCGGATGTTGAAGCCTTTTTCAAGATGACACGAACGGCCTTCGGGCATCGACGCAAGATGATGCGCAGTTCTTTGAAGGACTTGTACGGGTCTCAAATCGTAATGCAAGGGTTGGAGGAGATAGGGTGCAATCCTTTAGGGCGGCCGGAAGATCTATCGTTGGAGCAGTTTGTGAAGCTGTTCGAGTGGTTGCAGGTGAAGATCAAAAAAAGCTCTTGAGCCAATAGCCCCAGGTTGATTTTACCTGCTCTTGCGCCAACAGTGGAACCGAACGCAAGGTCAACCCAGCATCGGTTTGCACACGAAGCTCCCCTACTTGTTGATCTTTTACAACCGGAAAGGTAATTGCATCCCAGTACAATAAACCTTTAACATTCGGTTCCTCCGCGGGATAGTATTCCAATACGAAATCTTCGCTAATGTAGGTTTTGATTGGATTTGCAGCCCCTTGGTGCTCTAACGCATACTTTTGCGGGCCCGCCTTGAGCAATGTTCTCTGCACTTTAGGCTGATTGAAAGCCGCTTCGAATAATTTTGTCGCATCTTTAAAGATATCTTCACGCTCTTTGCTTTTCAATAAAACAGCAATCAATGTTCGATCCTCGTGAGTGGCGGCTGCGACAAAGGTGTTTTGGGCTTGCGAAGTATATCCTGTCTTCACTCCAATTGCCTTTGTGTAGAAATGCTTGCCAGGCTTTATGAGCTTATTTGTTTGGACTAGAACAGTCGATTCCTGCTTGTTTGTCTTGGGACGAGTGTATCTTATGCTGGAAACAGCTTCACAGAAAGAGGGTTGTTTTAGTACCTCGCGAGTGATGAGGGCCATATCATAGGCGGTAGAAACATGTTTAGGATGATGCAAGCCATGCGGGTTATAAAATGTGGTTTTCTTGCATCCGAGTGATTTAATATAGTTATTCATGTTCTCAACAAATTGAGGGATGGTGCCCCCGATATCCTGTGCGATGACATTGGAGGCATCATTCCCCGAAGCGATCAACATCCCCATTAGAAGGTCTCTCATCTTTAGCTGCTCCCCTTTCTTAATGCCTATATGGGAACCACCAGGGACTAGCCAATAGGCAGGCTGAGAGTAGTTGGAACGCCGCTTGACATCTTCCGCGATGGAAACTAGAGCTTCCTGGTCTGCGGTGATGGTTTTGTCGAGCCGATCGCCTGCCGCATGCAAAGCATAGGCAGCCGTAGCTACTTTTGTGATGCTTGCCGGATGCAAAGGCTTGTGGGCATTTTTTTGGTAGAGGATGGCTCCGGTATCAGCATTCATGAGAATGGCAGATTCCGCGTTGACAGTGAGGTTTAAGGGCTCTGCAAATAGGGAAGATGAGAGCCATATGAAAAGGAATAAAGAAAAATATGATGGACTGAGAAGACATTTTTTAAGCATAAGTGTAAGATGCCGTGTCAAAGTAAATAATCACTCTACATGAAATGGGGTACAATATTCAAATCCAATTTCTCAGAATGGAGGTTTGTCATCGATGAAGGCGAAAATTCCGGGAAGTCCTCGGTAGTACTCCTTATAATCTAGCCCATAACCAATGACAAATCTGTTTGGAATATCGAAGAGTACATAATCGGGCCGATAAATCGTCTTTCTGGGAACATCCTTGACAAGGAGCATAAAGGTTTTTATGCTTTTCGGATTTTTCACCTTCAGCTTTTCAATCACCCCTAAAATTGTATTTCCCGTTTCATATATGTCATCGACAATCAGAATGTCTCTTCCCTCAATTTGCAGCCTGTCCAATCCTAAGATTGTAAGTTCTCCCCCCACCATTCCATTATTCCCATAGCTGCTGGCTTTTAAGTATTCCAATTGAAACGGAATTGTAATTTTTCGGATGAGGTCGGATGTCACGCATATAGCACCTTTCATGACCATAAGAACCGTGAGGTTTTTGCCTTGATAATCGGTGTTAATTTGCTCAGCCGCCTCGTTGATTTTAGCAGCGATTTCCTCCGATGAGATCAATAATTCCATGGTATGTTCGATGGCAAAACAACAGCTAGCAAGGGCTAAAAACATAAGGATTAAGATTCTTTTCATATATGTCCTGTCTTTTTGTGAATTTTGGGGGTTTGAAGGTTGAAATTCGGAATTATGTACAGGTAATCAAAATTAATCAAGGATTTCCGGTCCATTGCAAGTTTAAACTTCCATAATGGCATGAAACTTGTATTAACAAAGCTGTTTTTTGTTAGAGTTAATTATTTAATTGAACAAAAAATCAATAGTTAATATAATATAAACATGCTTTGTAGTTGCAAGGAGTTAACTAAATGGACGATAAACAATTAACTCAATTAGAAGAACTTTTTAATAGGTATATTAAAAATATAAACCATTGGCTCCCAGAAGGCATAATTGATGTAAATTTACATGTATTGCAACGTTTTGGCCTACTAAAATACCATTCAAGAGATAAAGAAGATCATTCGCTTACTAGATATTTTCATGTCATTGAATCGCCGGAAAAAATTACTCTAGTCAATGAGCAATTTATTGTCTGGATTGTTCCCGATAAAATTGGCGACGTCCCCATTACATACATTCTTGTAGCTTTGAATGAATTGGAACAACCGAAATTAGAAATAGCCTTTTCCACTTCAGGAATTTATAATTCTTCGCGCCTTGTTCTACGAGTATTGGAGAAATTCTTATTTGACATACAAGAGAACGAGGATGCAATCAACTCTCTCAAAAATGCGAAAACATAATTCAGCAGTCACGCCCCTTGTTCATTCCAGGTATTTGGTGAGAGTGAGAACGTTATGATCTTTTTCTCTCCGGTAAGTAACTTCGTCCATTAGGGTGATCATGAATTGGACGCCAAACCCTCCAATCTTTGAACGCTCCACCTTAGGTTCGATATCGGTATCTGGAGTGACAACTAATGGATTATGCGGGACACCCTTATCTTTAATGATAATTTCAATGCCTGAACGGCTCGGAGAGTTACATTGTATTTCGATAGCACCTAAGCCATCGGGATAGCCATAACTGATAATATTCACTAAAGCCTCTTCAGAGGCCAATTCAATTTTGCTAATTTGATAGGAATCGAAATGATTTTTTTTTGCAAAATGGGACACAAAAGCCAGCATATCATACAACATGTCTAGAGATGCCGGAAATATTTTATTCATCACCTACTCGGTCTTCAATTACCAGCTATCGCTAATATAATCTACAATTTTGAGAGCAAGTTCTTCATTTAATGGACGCTGAACCGCTTCAAAAGCTGCATCGACATCTGAGAGTTGACCTAAGGAAAATCTGTTCACTTCATTAGCACTGGAATAGTAATCATGGTCGCAAACCATGCTGGCAAACAAACGCACAGGCTCTAAAACCACACACCCTGAAGCAGCTTCCGTTACAACAACTTCTACAGTAATAAAAAGACGAGTTTCCACAGGAATGATCGTCTTTTTGAGGTCGCCTTCTTTATTTCGGTTATAACGGAATCCCACATTTTCATCACTTAAATCCACAATCTTAACGATTAACAGGAGCTCCCCCCCGTCTGCTCGATATGTAAAAGAACCTGATCGCGCAATCTGATGGGTAATGGCTGCTGTAAGACTGCCATCGACATCTCCCTGAACGTAAGGGACTGAAATTGAAGAGTATTTGCTAGTCAAACCACTATTCCCCACTCGATAACCGCATGCTGTGAGTGAGTAGAGTAAAAGGCAAGAAAAGGCAAAGACAGATAATAAATATCGATGCATTTGATTTAATTTAAAGTGTTTAAGGCATCCAATCAATCGATTCTATTTTTAAAGGACCTTCACCTTCATTATCCTTTTGGGGTATAAATATAGGCTTGGGTGCAGGGACTTCGAATCCGAGTGCTGTTAGTCTGGCAGTACTTTTTTTGGAACTAAAAGTTTCCGGAAATTGACGGATTGCATTTTGATAATAGATGGCTGAGGCATCCGGCTTCCCTTTTCTTTCATAAAATTGACCGGTTTCAAATAGGCCTTTTGCATATACCTCTTTGATGGCAAGCACATCTCTTTCTACAATGGAAATACGATCTTCTTTAGGAAAATCTTGTTTGAACTTGCGCAAATGAATTTGGGCGAAAGCCAGGATGTCCGGATTTTGGAATTCAAAGCGGCATTGATCCAGATAGACTTTTGTGATGCACAGGTAGCTTTCAGGGGCGAGTTCATGTTTCGGGAAACGTTTGACTATTGTATGGAAGCAATCAACGCTATCACGATATTCTTTTCGAGTCCAATGGAGCATCCCTTTCGAATAAAGTGCCTTGGCCGCAAGATCGTGGCAAGGAACGGCGGCGATGACCTCGTCGTAAGTTTTCAAAGCGATTGTTCCGCCTGTGGCCCATTTTGGCAACTGTTTTGTACCTAAGAGACGTCTGCGAGCTCCTTCTCGGAATTTTTCAGCGATCGCAAATTTGTATTCTATTGCTGCTTGGAAGAGCCGAGGATGTCCTTTAGCTTGGAGATATTTGGAAAATGACTCGTTGGCCATATCAAATTCCTCCAAATTGAATTGGGCTACACCTAGATAAAAGAAGGCCTCCTGGCCATAAGGTGAACCGGGAAAATTAGCGGAGGCAATAGAAAACTGCCGTTCGGCTTCGTACCAATCTTTAGATTCCATGGCCTTAACGCCGGCAGTATAATGGCCTTCAACGGGCATTGTTGCAACAATATCGGCATCGACCAGCTTGCCATCTTTGACGGTATAACCTGCATGTAGAATAAGGGGTGAGGCGGCCAAGCAAAATAAAACAAAAAATAGAGATTTTATCATAACATTCATTGGATTGTATTCCTCTAATCAATAGAACAGAAAGTGTAGGGTACTTTAGTTATCCCTGCAAGCAAAAAGAGAGGTTTCGGTCAATCAATGCTTAAATTCAGTAATAGATGGTATCTGACCCAAACGCTTCTCTATGTCCGGGTGATAGGCTATGCCCCACCGCGGATCTATTTGCAAGGAGGCGATTGTTTGCCCGCTCCCCGCAAATTCTAACTGTACCGGCGTCGATCCACGATACTCAGCAAAAATCTGCTTCATCTGCAGAATATGACTCAATTTAACCTCGTCTGCATTCACTTTAATGGTAACCAATTTCACCTCGTTTGACGGTTTTGGTTTTTTACTTGTAGTAGGCTCCTCAGGTTTTTCCGCCTTCGCAGGCTTTTTCTCGGAAGCCCCCGGCCGATTTTTCATCGCAGCGAATTTGACCGCCTGATGCTTGGCTTTATCATACGCCTGATCACAAGCTTCTGCCGTTTGCTCATTCACCTGCGTCAAATCATCCAGCCATTTGCAAGAAAGCTTGAGGGATTCCTCCTTCTTATCTACCTGCAAAACCCCAAAAAGGATACGGTTTTCTTCGAGAAGATTCGATTTTTCATCATAGAGTTCCGACCAAATCGGCAGTTCATAGCTTTCCATACCGTCGCTGATGGTCAAAATAGCGAACTTCTTCTGTGTTTTGGCGGATATGCGCACCTGAACCGTTTCTACGATAAATGCAGCCCGGCAAACCGAGTCATGATCCATTTCTTCTATGGCATTCAAAGGCACACAAGAGAGGCGAGTAATGATTTGCTTAAAACCTTCAAGCGGGTGTCCCGTCAAAAAGAAGCCTAAGAGGGTTTTTTCTTTAAGGAGCCCATCCAATTTTGTTGTTTTGTGTTTAACTTGGGGCGGATGGACAAAACGCCCCTCATCGGCATCCCCCATAAGCGAGAATAATGACATAAAGCCTTTGGCTTTATCTAGCTGCTCCTTTGCGGCATGTTCGTACATCGGCTCGATACTTTCCCGCAGCGCATCGCGGGACCAACCTGTGAAATCGAAACTTCCGGCATCCACCAGGTTTTCAATGACTTTTTTGCCCACTCTCTTTGTATCGATCCGTTTGAAAAACTGATAAAAGTTTGCAAAGGGGCCTCCACGCTTTCTCTCTTCCACAATGGCTTCGACGACTCCGGTGCCGACCCCTTTGATGCCGCTCATGGCAAAACGGATACCTTTAGGGGTAGCGACAAATGTGACTCCCGCTTCATTGACGTCCGGGGGCAGTATGGCGATATGCATCGATTGCCCTTCGCGGATGAATTTGGCGACTTTGGAAAGGTCGGAGCTGTCGCATGTCATCAACGAAGCCATCCATTCTTTGGGGTAGTTGGCCTTTAGGTAGGCTGTGACATAGGAAAGATAACCGTAGGCAGCCGCATGGGACTTGTTAAAGCCATAGGCTGCGAATTTTTCCATCTTGTCGAAAATGCGCATGGAGATCTCTTCAGAAATTCCATTTTCCGTGGCTCCCTGCCGGAATTTTTCCCTTTGCTGAGCCATTTGCTCCATGTCCTTTTTCCCCATGGCACGGCGCAGAACGTCGCCTTCTCCAAGCGAATATTTTGCCAGCTTGCTGGCGATCTGCATCACCTGTTCTTGGTAAACCATGATGCCGTAGGTTTCATTCAGGATGTCTTGCATCCAGGGATGATCATACTCAATCGGTTCACGGCCATGCTTACGGTTGATAAAGGAGGGAATCATGTCCATCGGACCGGGGCGGTAGAGTGCGCCTACAGCGATGATCTCTTCAAACTTATCGAGGTGCAGGTTGCGGGCCAGGTCCTGCATGCCTCCGGATTCTAACTGGAATATACCTAAAGTTTTTCCTTGGTTGAGCAGATCGAAGGTGGGTTTATCATCAAGCGGCAAGGAAACCCAATCGATGGAACGTCCCGTACCGGCTTTTATCGCTTCGACCGTCAGTTGGATCGCTGTGAGGGTTTTTAATCCGAGGAAGTCGACTTTTAGCATGCCCACGAGCTCGACAGGCTTCATCGAATATTGCGTGACCGGCATGTCGGAATCTTTTGCATTGCAGATGGGGATGAATTCCGTGAGAGGGTCTCCGGAAATGATGATTCCTGCCGCATGGATGCCCGTGTTGCGGATTGATCCTTCCAACCGTTTTCCAAGGTCTATGATGCGGCGGGCATCTTCGTCCTGATGGTACATATTCAGAAGATCGACGTCTTTTTCCAGCGCCTTTTCGAGGGTGATATTCAAATCTTCCGGAACCAATTTCGCAATGGCATTGACTTTGGTAAGCGGTACGTTAAGCACCCTGCCGACGTCCTTGATCGTCATTTTTGCTTTCATAGTGCCGAAAGTAATGATTTGCGCGACATTCTCCTTGCCGTATTTTTCTAGGGTGTAGTGGATCACTTCGCCGCGGCGGTCCATGCAGATGTCGACGTCTATATCAGGATAGGAGATACGCTCGGGATTGATGAATCGCTCAAAGAACAAATGGAAGCGGAGGGGTTCTATATCGGTAACGCCGATGAGATAGAGGACGATGGAGCCGGCTCCGGATCCCCTTCCCGGGCCTACAGGAATGCCACTGCGTTTCGCCCAATTGATGAAGTCCCAAACAATGAGCAGATAGTCCGCCATGCCTTTGGGGACAATGACATTCATTTCGTAGGCAAGGCGATCCCGCACTACCTGCATCGGATCGCAATCGGGATAGATTTCATGCACCTTGCTCAGGCGCTCAGGTGTATAACGCTTCGGAATCCCCTCTTCACAAAGCTGCCAAAGAAATTTTTCCACTTCTTTTGTCTGCTCTTCCTTTGAAAACGACTTTTCTTGGATAGCAGGTGGAAGGTAGACAGGATAATGCTTGGTTTTAAAATCGAGTTCCACGTGGCACTTTTCTGCCACTTTGAGCGTATTGGAAATCGCTTCGGGAATATCGGCAAACAAGGATTGCATTTGCTGCGGCGATTTAAAATAGCACTCATGGGAAGAGTAGGTCATCCGCTTGGGGTTTGCCGTGCGGAATTTTGGATTGCCATACGAGTCTTTTTCTACGATCTCGACAGATTCTCCGGATTGGATATTCAACAAAATCTCGTGGGCCCGCCAGTCATCGCGATCGATATAGTGGCTGTCGTTTGTAGCGACGACGGGGATGCTAAGCTCTTTGGAAACCTCAAGGAGTATTTGATTGAGCTTTTCCTGCTTAGAGATATAGTCCTGGTACTTTTGAAAGAGCCATGATTCTTGGTAGAGGCCATCGGCTTGAAGATCCTGTTCGCTCATCGGATGGCGCATGAGTTCGAGATAGTAGTCCTCTCCGAATACCGATCGGTACCATTGGATCGTTTCGATCAGCTTTTCGCGAGTGCCGGTGAGCGCATCGTGGGCCACCTTACTGCTGAGGCATCCGGAGAGGCATATCAACCCTTCCGAGTACTTCTGCAACATTTCTTGGTCGATGCGCGGATTGTAATAGAAGCCTTCGAGATACCCAATGGAAGACAATTTGCAAAGGTTGTGGTAGCCCTGTTTATTTTTTGCCAGAAGGGTAAGGTGAAAACTTGTGCGCGAACCGCCTTCTTTTTTCTTGTCTGTGCGCAAGCCTGGGGCCACATAGAGTTCGCATCCAAGAATCGGCTTTACTTTAGCGTCTTTGCAAGTCTTGTAAAATTCGATTGCCCCGTACATGTTGCCATGGTCAGTGAGAGCTACAGCAGGCATGCCGAAGGAAGCAGCACGCTTTGCGATATCCTCAATGGAGGCGGATGCGTCGAGAATCGAGTATTGTGAATGGACGTGCAGTGGAACCCAGCTCATGGTTAGTTGGCCTTTTTGGAATTGTATGGGATTATGATACAGAATACAGAATTCAGAATCCAGAATTCAGAATACAGAATTCAGAATACAGAATTAATTAGACGATGATTTATAGAAGGACTTGTAAAAGTTTGTGTTGTAAAAAGTCAATCTCCTCCGCTAGCGCTCCGGACTAAGAACAATGCTTTTAAAGTCCAATCTTCTTATCACGCCAAAGCTTTGACTTTCGCCGGAACTTTCTCGTCCTTTTTGGTCACATTCCACAGCGGCAGCAAAACCAACACCGAAACTAATCCACAGGTAAGTAGCGCCCAGAAAAACCCTTCCCAACCAAATTCTTGCGCAATTTTCCCTAACGGATACCCCGCTACCGCTGCTCCCAGGTAGGCGCAAAGCCCGACAAATCCATTGGACGTAGCAGCCGCTTTTTTATGTGCCAATTCCGCTGCAGCGACTCCGATCAACATCTGGGGTCCGAAAATCGAAAAGCCAATCAAGTACATCGCGACAGAATCGAGCATCGTATACCCTTCCGGAACATACCAAAAGAAAGCCACAGCTGCGACAATAGCCATCGCAAAAAGGCCATTCACAGGCCCCCGTTTGGCTTTAAATAGACGATCCGAGGACCATCCGGCAAATAACATACCGCAAAGGCCTCCGACGTCAAATAATGAGACACAGCCATTGGCTCCTAGACGGCTATATCCCTTTGTTTCAATCAGGTACAGTGCTGTCCAGTCGCTAATTCCTGTCCTGACGACATAGACAAAAAAATAGGCGATTGCAAGCAGCCAAATATATTTATTTTTGAGAATGTATTCGAAAAATATCTGCCTAGCAGTCAACTTTTCCCCATCACTCTCTTCTTTTGCAGAAGTTCCGGCATAGTCATTCCGAAACTTTTCAATCGAGGGCAACCCCATAGACTGAGGAGTATCGCGAAGACGGTTAATGAGGAACAATCCGCCGAATATGCAAATGACCCCGGGGACATAGAGGGCATAACGCCACCCTAAATGGAGAAGGCACCACCCGGCAAGCCATGCGATCACGAAAGATCCGACATTATGGGAAATACTCCAAGTGGACCACCACGATCCCCTTTCAGAAACGGAATACCATTGCGTTAAAAAGCGAACACAAGGAGGTGCGCCAAATCCTTGGAACCAGCCATTAAACCCCCAAAACAAGGCAAATAGGAGAATAGAGGAGGACATCCCAAAAAAAATATTCACTATACCGGTCAATATAAGCCCAAAGGACATAAAATACCGTGGGCTAAAACGATCAGACATCACACCACTGGTAAATTTGCTGATTCCATAGGTGATGCAAAAAATGGTGCCAAGCATTCCTAACTGAGCTTTGTCAAAACCGAGCTCTTGAATAAGACCGGGCATTGCGATTACAAAACTTTTACGTGTAAAGTAATAGAACGCATAACCAATAAACATGGAATATAGAATGCGAATTCGCCAGTAACGATAATCCTTATCAATCACCTGTTGATCTTGAATTTCCGCCACTTGAGGGACACTTCTAAACAAACGAAGCAAGAATTCCATGCTTTATTCTCCTATAGAGGTCATTATATATAATTATATTTCTAATAGAGATCCAAAAAAAATATTATAGCACAAAAAAGACAATAAATCAATGATAAAAAATCATTCCGTGCGAACGATCCCTTAATAGAATTTCTGGATCTAAAGAAGTCGATCTGTTAGTGTGTCAAGTAAGTGAGGATCTATGCTAAAAGAAAAAGTTTTAATGCTTATAAAAGAGCATAAACAAGATCTGAAAAAATTCCATGTTAAGTCCCTCTTTTTATTCGGTTCAGTTGCTAGAGGGGAAGAAAAACAAAATAGCGATATTGATATTCTTGTTGCCTTTAAAGGACAGCCGACATTTGATCTGTATATGGATTTAAAATTTTATTTAGAAGACCTTTTACAAAGAAAAGTCGATCTCATAACAGAATCGGGGCTTCGTCCGGAACTAAGAAAATATGTTGAAGGGGACCGAATCCGTGCCGCGTGACTATGAGCTATAGAGGTAGTTGCAAAAGTCACATCAAGTATTGCTTATTCCGGAGCGTTAGCGGGACGTACGTGTTCCTCTCTGTGCTCTCTGTGTTTCAAAAAACCGCTGGAATAAACGGTTTTTTGAAACACAGAGAGCACAGAGAGGAACACGTACGTCCCGCTGGCGCTACTAAGAAAGGACTTATGCAATTACCTCTATATATCCATGATCCAAAATACCCCATCTTTTAAAATCTCTAAATCAATAGCCAATATTCCAATGACCTAACAACAATTGAAAACATTATAATTCAATTATTAAATTTTGAGTACGACAAAAAATCATTGACTGTTCATCGTAAATTTGTTATACCACGCGGCTCGGACTTAACAACTTTGCATACTCTGCTGATAGGGGTAAAAAAAGAATAGAACTCTAATGATCAAGCTCACACTTACTCCTACAACACAACCTATTAGTTATTTTTTTGACAAAAAAATCATCTTAATTGGTAAACCTTCTTTCACAGAAATATTTGTCGATTTACCCATTGCCAAGCAAGAGATCCATACTGCGCATGTGAAAATTGAAGAATCGGATGGTCAATTTATTGCCTACAATCTAGCCAATGACCCTTATACGACAATCAACTCCAGGTCATTTGGAAAAGCAACTCTTCAAAATGGGGATATTTTGAGTGTCGGGCAAACCCCTATCCTTTTCGAAGGGATTATTTCCGACGAAAATCATCTGGAGGATCTTTTGCAAGAAAAGATCGAAAAGCACGAACAGCAGGAAATCACCAGCAAAATTGAACCTGAGGGTTCTGCCTTAAACTTTGAGGCTGAAATTAGACAATTTGAACAGCTTCTGGGGATACATGGAGATTCCGAGCCGATCGATCAAACGCAATTTCATAAGGATATCGACACTTTGCTAAGCAAAGTCGAGGAACTTGAAACGGCTCTCCTGCCTGTGGAGATAGCTGCAGTTGCAATTGATAAACCTCTATCATCTATCTCTGTTCCTGTTGAAGCATCTCCGGCATCATTGGGAAGAACTGATGAAGGCAAATCGGCTCTTTCACAAGAAATACAAGAAGAGAAGACCCCTGCATCGCAGAGATATGAGCCCAAATCGTGGGAAGAGAAACATGGAAAGGAAGACAAATCAGCGATTCCAAAGAGGCAATCTTTAAAGGATTTCTATCTCAGTGAATTCGACGATGAGAATGAGAATTGGAATCCCCTCAAAGAAAAAAGGGATACGCCCTCCACACCCCGATTTGTGATTAATTGGAAGGCTCTGATGAGTGCTGCAGGAGTATTGATTGCACTCTGTACTTTAGTTTTGGGTTTATTCTATTTGAACTTTATTGGGCGCAGCGGAGAGGAAGAGCTGAAGGCGGCTGAAGCAGTTGCTGATATTGCCATGGCATTAAACTATGCTCAGATCAATCACACATTGCCGCAAAATCAAAATTGGTCGGACCCTGAATTTTTGAAGAGCAATTTGCTTGCGGTGCTTGATTCGGAATATCAGCCATTGGCAAATGTGGATTCACATGGACAACTACTGAACTCGGCCTACATTTTGCGGATTTATACAAATAGTGATCTCAACCATTTTCTAGTAATTGCTCAACCCAATGCCAGTCTCTTGCAATGGTTAATTCCGAAAGGAACTATTATTGTGGATTCGAGTACTATGGAACTACGAAAAACAACCGATTTGAAAACGTTAAACCGCCTTCTAGTGAATCCTACGCTTGATGCCACAAATTCAACTGACATCGCCCAATTAGTCAAACAAGGGAAACTCATTCCACTGGTACAGCTAGCTGAGAAGTATGCAAACAATGGATTTACCACACCAAAAGCGTTGGCATTGATACGAAGCGGAGCCGAAAACTTGATTTACAATGCTTTGCGCTACTACCATTTTAGTGAAAGACTGGTAAACAAGGCGATTGCGATCTATGAGAGTGATGGAGATAGCCATTCCATAGAATTGTTAAAACAAGAAATAGACTCTTTTTCAAGGTTTCCCAATATAGTGTTGTATTCCTCAGATGGGTTGCAGACAGCAATTCTAGGCCAAAGAGCTCTTGCCACATTTATCCCGCAAACAAAGTTTTTATTTGCTTACCTGCAATTTAATGCAAAAGGTTTAGTTGCAAATGGCCATTTGCTTATTGATGACAATTCATCGGAACTTGCCCTTGCTACTTCTACTATACCCGTCGAACAACATGAATTTGAGCCGGAGCCGACTCCTATTCAGAAAGGATCGCTAAATAAAGAAAATAAATTCGAGGCACAAAAACCCAAGCTTTTTGACAACCTGCTTGCCACATTGTACAAAGAGCGTCACAAATCCCTGACGATGATCAATGATCAAATTAGCGATTTAATCAACTTGGAAAATCGGGAAGCCATACCGAATTTTTCCAACAAGCTGCACCAATTGCAGAAGCAATATGAAGCTGTCTCAGCAAAGTATCAAAAAAAAATCATAGCAGCCATTTCCTTTATACATCTAGGAGAAATTTTAGAAGACAAAGGAATTATGATTGAAGCAGTACCCATGGAAGTTTACGAAACAAACAGTAACTCCATTGTGGATCCTATTCCACAATCATCTGCTCTTTCGAATAGTAACGAAGCGAAAATCGATCGAAATCATCCCCTTTTTTACAAATTGACTGCTATACATAATGCTAGGCAGCAAGCCTTAAAGCCTTTGAGTGATCAGATGCAGTCTTTATTGCACGAGGAAAATCAAACTAAAAATCATCAAAAATTGAATGAGTTGGAAACACGATATGAAAACATGACGGCTGATATACAAGAAAAGATTGTTAAAGCAATCTCTAATTTACAGCATGAATATTCAACGATGCCTTTGACTGAATTTATGGCTTATATTAAGGCAGTGGGATTAGAATCTTTTATCCAAGAGAGCTTGCTTAAACAGCTGAAAGAACATGAAAATAAGGTTACTTTTGAGAATTTTGATACGCGATTGTTAAGTATACAACGCGCACAAAGTTTAAAAGAATTAGATGAAAGTCTGACAGAAACAGCCCTGAGGCTGACGATAGAGAAGGTTCCTGACACGGCCTTGCTGATTTCCTATCAAAACAAGGTGCATGCCGAAGCAACGACCAAGTTAGATGAATTTTTATTATCGTCAAAGAATCTTTTAAGACCCGAGGATTTGCTAGAAAAGAATCGGGGAACGATTGTGCGTATATTGAAAAATGCCTGGGTAACAGACACTGATGAGCTTGATTACTACTTGAACGAGTTCGATTTGTTGATTCACAGAAGATGATCAACTCTTTTTTCTTTTTTTCTATGAAGTTTGCTATTATAATCTCACCTTAAACTTAAATACAGGTTTACATATCATGAATATCCCTATTGCCCCCGGCGTTTTTGACATCCTCCCAGACGATCCAAAAGAACCTTGGCGCAACTCCCACCTTTGGCAAAACATCGAATCTATTGCACACAAAACAGCCAAAGATTTTGGATTCAGAGAAATACGGACTCCGATATTTGAGCGCACCGAATTATTTCAAAGAAGTGTAGGCGAAACATCCGATATCGTTTCCAAAGAGATGTATACTTTCCCAGATAAAGGGGGCCGCTCGCTTTCCCTACGCCCCGAAGGCACAGCACCCGTCATGCGGTCTTTCATCGAAAATCAACTCCATAACATCTCCCCCGTACACAAACTCTATTACATCTGTCCGATGTTCCGCTATGAACGCACACAAGCAGGACGCTATCGCCAACACCACCAATTCGGCGCCGAGGTGATCGGAGTAAAAGCTCCGGAACAAGACGCTGAACTTATCGATCTGCTATACACGTTTTACGGACGACTAGGATTGCAAAATTTGCAGGTGTGCATCAATTCCATTGGGGATGCCGCAAGCCGTGGCGCTTTCCGGACAGCCCTGTTGAAATATTTGGAAAACCATTTTAATCAACTTTCTGAAGATAGTAAAACACGATTTACAGCCAATCCTTTGCGTATTTTGGATTCTAAAGATCCAAGCGACAAAGCCATTATAGCTAAAGCACCATCGATCCTCGATTATCTGAATGACGAAAGCAAAGACCATTTTGAAGCCGTAAAGAGACTATTGCAAAGCCTCAAAATACCATTTGAAGTTAACCCCTTACTGGTACGCGGATTGGACTATTACAACGGCACTGTTTTTGAAGTCATTGCAGGAGAACTTGGAGCACAGAACAGCGTTGGGGGCGGCGGCCGTTATGATGGACTCCTTAAAATTTTGGGAGGCCCTGATCTGCCTAGCATCGGATTTGGAACCGGTTTAGAAAGAGTAGCGCAAACGAGGCTGAAGCAACAAGTTGCAATTCCTGAAGAACCCAAAACATCGTTGTATTTCATCCCCCTCGGCGAAGAAGCCAAGGCCGCTTGTTTCTCGATCATGCACGACCTTCGCCAGAAAGGTTTACGAGCCGAGATGGATTTCACTGGACGCAAGCTGAACAAAGTGATGCAATATGCAAATCAAATCGGCGCCAAATTTGTCGCTGTAGTAGGTGAAAATGAGCTGAAAGCCGGAGAAGTTGACCTCAAGGATATGGGAAGCGGTAAAACATTGAAAGCTCCGCTCTATCATCTGGGAAGAATTTTACAAATAGAAGAAAATAGCGATGAGTTTATGCGCCTTTGGAGCGAAATGTCAAAGCCCTTTCAACAGCCCGCTGAAGCTGAATTTTTCATCCACAAGCTCAATGAGTCCATTGAAATGACACAGAAGCTGTCAAATGATTTGCAGCATGCGATGGAAAATATGAAAAAAATGATTAAATAGATCTAATTGATAACGAGGATATATGTTTGATTTTCGCCGAACCCATACAAACGGAATGCTCAGAAAAGAGCACATTGGGACAACCGTCACACTATCCGGATGGGTCCATCGACGCAGAGACCATGGCGGACTTATTTTTATCGATTTGCGCGACCGTTATGGATTAACGCAATTGGTATTTGATCCGGTCAAAACACCTGCTACCCACGCCGCCGCAGAAAAACTTCGCAGTGAATGGGTCATCTCGATTAAAGGGACTGTCATTCCAAGACGGGAAGGGATGGCCAATCCAAAACTGCCGACAGGAGACATTGAAGTCAGCGTTCAGGAAATGGATATTCTTTCCAAGGCTAAGAATCCTCCATTTTCAATAGCCGATGAATTGATTGAGGTGAACGAAGAATTGCGGTTAAAATATCGATACTTGGATATCAGGCGTGGAGACATTGCCAATAAATTAGTAACAAGACACAAAACGATGATGGCTACACGCCGCTATCTCGATGCCAATGGCTTTTTGGAAATAGCCACTCCAATATTAGGAAAATCGACCCCTGAAGGCGCCAGGGACTATTTGGTACCATCCAGAACTTATCCAGGAAACTTTTTTGCCCTACCGCAATCTCCTCAGATCTTCAAACAAATCTTGATGGTATCCGGCATGGACCGCTACTTCCAAATCGCGCAATGCTTCCGTGATGAAGACCTGCGTGCGGACCGGCAGCCTGAGTTTACTCAGATTGATATGGAAATGAGTTTCGGCACACCGGAAAACCTGTTGCCCATCATCGAAGGCTTACTTAAAACCATCTTTAAAGAGTGCGTTCAGTTGGAGGTACAAACTCCATTCCGCCGCATGACACATGCCGATTGCCTAAAAATATATGGCTGCGACAGGCCGGACCTTCGGTTTGGTATGGAGCTTTCCGAACTAACTGACATAGGTGAGCGAAGCACATTCTCCGTGTTCCAGGATCAAGTCCGCCAAGGCGGAATCATCAAAGGATTGTGCGTCAAAGGCGGAGCTGACATTTCACGCAAACAGATCGAAGAATATACCGAGTTTGTAGGGAGACTTGATATCAAAGGGTTGGCATGGATGAAGAAGCAGGACGGAGTCCTCACCTCGAGCATCGTCAAGTTTTTCTCTGACGATCTGCAAAAAGAGCTGATCAATCGCATGAACATACAAGATGGCGATCTTATATTTATGATTGCCGACCAGCGCACACGAGTCAATCAAGGGTTAGATCATCTCAGGAGAAAGCTTGCGCGGGACCGCAATCTTATCGAGCCGGGACGCTACGAATTTTTGTGGGTCATGGACTTCCCCTTATTTAATTGGAATGCGGATGAAAACCGTTTGGAAAGCGAGCACCACCCCTTTACGTCACCGGTATTTGAAGACATTCCCTTGATGGATACGGAACCGACAAAAGTGCGATCCATGGCCTATGATATTGTATTGAATGGGTATGAGATTGGCGGAGGTTCCCAGCGGATACATAACAGTGAACTGCAACAAAAGATTTTTGAATTGCTCAAGTTAACGCCGCAGGAACTGAAAACCAAATTTGGATTCTTCTTGGAAGCGCTATCCTATGGAACACCGCCGCACCTTGGGATTGCATTGGGATTGGACCGTTTGATAATGATATTAACCAATACCGAAAATATTAGAGATGTCATTGCGTTTCCGAAAACGCAAAAAGCCAGTGATTTAATGTTGGAAAGTCCCTCAAAAGTCGTACCTGGACAATTGCATGAATTAGGTTTAACCATTAGCGACTCCGAATTTTCCTGGACATAATTAGGTGATTTCTCGTACATTGCAACCATTCTTTTAATGGAGGTTATCATGCTCAATAGAGCCCGTATATTGGCGCTGACTGGGTTAGCTGCCATACTAGCTTGTGGAACAATCTATGCTGCAAATACAAATGCAGGTAGTGCAACAACAACAGGTACAACGGCAAGCCCGGCGGCAGCCAAGCCTGAAATTTCGCAAAGCGATATTCTTAGAGTGTCAGAAGCATTCGGCCATTTTATTGGCCGCAATTTGAACACACCAGGCATCAAGTTTGATCTTGAAAGCATCATAAAAGGTATGCGCGATGGAGCTGCAGGCAAGCCTGCGCCTATGTCAGACAAAGATTATGAACAATTGATGACAAGGATTCAAGAAAGCGCATTTCAGAAACTATCTGCAGAGAACTTAAAGGCCGCCAATGAATTCCTAGACAAAAATGTCAAAGAAAAGGGTGTGGTCGTAGTTCAACCCGGCAAATTACAATACCTGATTATCAAGGAAGGCACAGGACCTGCCGTAGTTGCTCACGGTTCCCCACAAATTAACTACACAGGAAAATTTTTGGACGATAAAGTTTTCGGCAGCTCTGAAGAGAATGGCGAACCAATCACAATCCCTCTAGACCAAACAATTCCTGGCTTTAGCCTGGGAATAATAGGAATGAAAGAAGGGGAAAAACGACGCCTATTTGTTCATCCTGAATTAGGTTACGGTACAGCAGGACATCTGCCGCCGAACTCGCTGTTAATCTTTGACATCGAGCTCGTAAAAGCAGAAGCTCCGCAGCAAGCCGATGCTGATGATGAGGAAGATGATGATGATGATCTTTCTCCTTTAGGATTGACAAATTCCGAAGACAAGAATGCCAATCCAAAACCAGCGACAACTACTGCTCCTAAGAGCTCAAATAGCGGTAAGTAATGATATAGTTGCTAGTTCCGCACGCGGGACTAGCAGCTTTCTTCTTTATTCTTCTTACAATGAAAATTATCCTCTACCAGCCCCAAATCCCCCAAAATACCGGCAATATTGTCCGAAGCTGTAGCGTAACAGGTTCCGGGCTTATTCTCGTCGAACCCCTTGGTTTTAGCATTCATGACCGCTGGCTGAAACGCGCAGGCCTGGATTATTGGGAAGGAGTCGATGTTGAAGTCATCAGCGACCTCGATGCGCATCTAGAAAAAGCTCCGGGGAATTTTTATTTCTTTTCAAGCAAAGCTGCTCGCCGATATAGCGATATCAGTTATGGACCCTATGACTGGCTTATTTTTGGCTCTGAAACCTCAGGGTTGCCGCCCCATTATGCGGAAAAATGGCCTGATCGATTCGCTACTATCCCGATGAAATCCGGAGTTCGTTGCCTGAATTTGGCAACATCTGCAGGGATTGTTCTCTATGAAGCGTGGAGACAACAAGATTTTAGAGAATGATGAATTTTTGATTTTATTTAAATTCAATAACTGTGATACAATAACTGTAAAGCAATAAGAGTATTTCAAGATGAAAAGTCCATTTTTCTTACGCGAAATTGCGTTGGATGACTCCTTCTGCGACCGCGAGCTGGAGCTCAAGGAGTTATGCAATCATGGACGCTCGTTCACAAATATAGTCCTCTATTCTCCACGCCGATATGGTAAGACCTCCCTAGTAAAGCGAGTCCAAGCCACACTAGCCAATGAAGGTGTAATCACTGTATATTGTCAGTTTTACGGCGTAATTTCAGAAGAGGATGTAGCTTCACGATTCGCAAAAGCCATTTTCTCTGTAACACATCAACATGAATCAATTTTTCGTAAAGCTGCTCGTCTATTCACCGCATATCGTCCGGTAATGACTGTAGAGACCGGTACGGAAAAAGGATTGTTATTAAGCGTTCAACTTACAAAAACAAATCTTTCAGGCCATGACCTTCTTGAAGATGTAATGGAATCCATAGATTCTTTTGTGCAAAATGTTGGAGTCCCAATCCATATTGTACTAGATGAATTTCAAGAGATAACTACTCTTCCAAATTCTCGCCGGATAGAAGGATTGCTCCGAGAGCACATTCAAAGGCAAAAAGCATCCTATCTTTTTGTTGGAAGTAGACGAGGAATCCTTCTTTCGATGTTCAATGAACGGCGTCGACCTTTTTATGCGAGCGCGATTAACTATCCTCTCCCCCCTCTACCCGAGGTCGATTTTCAGCAATTTATTATTGATGAGTTTTGTAAATCCGGCAAAAATTGTGAATCTGAGGCATCCAAAAAAATTGTCAAACTTGTTGAATGTTATCCCTATTATGGCCAAAAACTTGCCTATTTTGTTTTTAATTTAGTGGAAAAAACGGCCACAGTTGCAGATGTTGATGAAGCATTTGAGTTACTTCTCAAAGAAGAAACACCCGTATTCGAAAGTATTTACATGGGACTAAGCACGCAACAAATCACACTTTTGCATGCTTTGGCAAATGAACCCGCGAATTCGATTTATGCTCAAGAGTATATGAATAGACATCGATTGGGGTCTATTGGGGGCGTTCAATCAGCCCTCAAGAAACTCGTTCTTTTGGATCTCATTGAGCGAGTTCCAACAGCAGGATGGAGGATCGTAGATCCTATTTTTTCCAAATGGATAGTAAAAAATTCTTAGCCTCAAGACGTAAACGTTTACAAATGTAAATAATTTATATTTACTTTATTTATACAAATATGTTAAATTCAGCACTAGTTTAATAAATCAGGTGATTATGTCAACTCCGTTAATTACATTGCACCCGCACTTTGATATCAACGCTCGATTCAGCTCGGCAATAAAATACCCTCCCTGTCAAACGCCAAGTTTTATTACGAAAGTCTTCTCTCTGTTAGGACTGGATGTCGCTCAAAATGCAGAAGAATTTTGGCGCGATTTTCCCAAGCAGATCTCTTTGATTTTGCAAAGCTTGCCTGCTATAAATGCTCTTTCTAGTGTAATAGATCGTCAATATCTAGTTCAAAAGATCATAAATATAGTTAATTCCTTGCTTTTGCACCATAAAGAACTAAAGGAAAGTAATAAAGAAATAGATCTACCAGAAGCTCAGGGCCTCTATAAGATTGCCAAACAAGTTAAATCCATTGAAACCATTTGGAAAGGATTACCAAAGGCTCATCAAGATTTTTTTCATTCATTATTGCCTTGGTCCACAGAATTCATTACCTGGCACGAATTGTGCCAACGCGGAATAAAACCAATTCATGGGGAAGATGGCCAATCATTTTTAGTAGATAGCCATGGCCAAGTTGATAATGATAATTATGTGCTCATTAATTTTTCCGACTTTTTTTTAACATATATCTTAGAACGTGAACCACTATTGGTTTTATCCCAGTTACAATTCGTGAATGGAAAATTTAAATTTGATTATAAAAATCTGGGAAGAATAGGAGAAATTTTTTCAATAAAAACTCTGAAACTCAAGTTAGAGAACGCTCAAAGAAGGAAAGAAGAACGCCTAAGTACTATTATTAAAAACCGATTCTTGGAAGTTTTGAAATGTTATAAATCGGGATTATATAGCACAATGAATCTTCCGGTCTATCTACCCGAAGCAATTTGCCAGGAAGGAAGTTGGTCAATTTGGCCATTGGAAAAGCCAAAAGCACTTTCTGCTGAACTTTTTTCCGCTGAAGTAGTAGCGGATATTCATCGCCATTTTCACCTAGAAAAGCTTTGGAAAATAAATCTTTTGCATGGAATGCTTTCTTATCCTATTAAATTTCAGGTTAAGGGGGGGCGTGCATTTTTAACTGGCTTACAGCCACTGCCGACAATGCTTAAAGAAGAACATAGGCACCAGCTTTACAAATTGAAGTTAAACCTGCCATCTGAATATGAAATGAAATGGGAAGAACTTGAGAAGATATCTGCTGTAGAATTAGAAAAGCAAGAATCTCATTTGGTTCAGTTGAAGAAATTCCATGGTAATGGACTTTTCACACTTGAGGAAATTGTTAAAATGAGCTCTAAAGTTGTTCTCCTGATGCGTTACATTACACAAACAAAAGAAAATGATATTTCAAAAGTTACTTTACCCGATTTGATTGCGCTTGCTGGTGATCTTAACTCGTATTTGGTCGTAAAACCTGAAAAGCAAGGGACAAACGAAGAGCTAGAGATAGAAGCTTGCCCATCAGAGCCTACCGAAACGGTGACCGTAGAAATGATCAGTGCCGGTAAATTGTTTGAAGAAATGATTACGGAACTCGAAAGAAAAAAAGAGAAGCTATTAGAGAGGATGGTTGATTTTGTTTTACAGAGATTGGAAAAAAGAGCCATTTTAGACAAGCATCAGATCATGGAGGAAGCCCAATCTCTAAGCGAAATTATGTGTCTAAATATTCTCCAAGACTTTCCGCAAGGGTCTAAAGAGTATTTCAGAGGAATGTTTTGTGGAGAATTCCTTGAGAAAATAGATGAGGTTTTCAGTGTAAAAGATACTTTTACTGATTTACATCATCGATTAACCCTTCTTCGGTTTGCAAGTGAGCAAGGTTTCGACAAAGCCAAATTAGATGTGGTACTCCAATCAGTCCTTCATGACTCGTTGGTAGAAACTTCTCAACATAAGTTCTTAGCGGCCTTTCGAGAACATTTGCAAGCATTCCAAGGGATGCGATAACCTATTGTCCTTCTGAGGTAATAGCAAAGCCCGAGTTCATAGTCCGGAGTATTTTTTTAACGCGAAGCGCTGACGAAGTCTCTGGAGTGCGGCGCTTTAGCGCCGCTCTTGCCCCTTGAATTGAGGTGATGAAGTATACTTCCCAGACTTATTATGGGGCTATAAATCCAAATTCCCACAATTTAAGGGGCAAGAGCGGCGCTAAAGCGCGCGCACTCCAGAGACTTCGTCAGCGCTTCGCGTTAAAAAAATACACATTCAAATTCGTAGATTTTCCAATTTTTCACAGCCTCTTTAGAGCCGCTTTAAGGGCAAAAGCGGCGCTTAAGCGCACGGATTCCAGAGACTTCGTCAAGCTCTACGTGTTTAATATTAATATAATTTTTTATTCACTGACATTGCGCTGGATTCCTAACTCTATGCTAATTTTAGGAGCTTTTCAGTAATTTGATAGTTAACTTCAAAGGCGAACCTTGCAGCTTCTATGACTAAAAGTTTTTTTCCATCAACAGATAGCCACTCCATTTTAGCGAGCTGATCGGAAATCTCCTTCGAATATTGGGTAGTATCACCTGATAGTAACTTTTCAAGGGACGATGGATTTGTTGAGATTTCCTTATCGCAAAGCCTAATAATTTCGGTTAACTGAGTCTTTTCTTTGATAATTTCAGCAAGCTCATTCGCAAGAAAGTTCTCAAGATCAATCTTAGCAAGTTCTAAAGTATCAGGCTCAGCATTTTTAGCAAGTTTAGTCTTTTCTGCGAGAATAGTAATCTTTGCGTTTGGTGCGACGGTAGGATTTCCAATAAATGATAAATCTAATTTTGCTCTACCTTCACTTATTTGTCCCTCTTTAGTTTGAAAGCTGATTACCCTTTCTATCGCTTTCAAGGGTTCTGTTGCAGCGATAGGCGGAACCCACAGTGATTTCTCAAGAAAATTGCAGTTATGTTTTGATATATAACCATCCACTGCTAATTTTAAATTTTCTCGATATCTTGATAAGGCGCCGTCCTCAGTTGCTTCACAATTAAATGCTAAACTCAAAGAATCCGTATGCACTTGCGTATTTAGTACAACACTCCTGTTAGCAATATCCCAAAAGATTGTATTTAACTTAACATAGTCATCCTGATTAAAAAAGTCATACTTAGAGTAAAGTTCTTCTGATAGAAATTTATTCCTTTTATCATTTATATCAATAGCTGACAGATTATGAGGCATATCTTTAGTTGGTAGTTGATGACTTTCCAATAATCCCAAATTTGTCTTTCTGGCCTTATACATAGCTCGTTGAAAATCATCATATATTTTTGCTCCATCAGGGTCGGAACAAACTTTCATCAACCAAATCACTATCTCAGGATCTAATTTTCGCGTATCGCCATATAGATAGCATAAAGCTCCAAATTGTTTTAGAAATTGTCCCGTTCTCATTTCCATATATTCCGGATGTTTGGCAATGGCGGCATTCAACAACATAGCCCGATTCCATTGTATGTATAATTGTTTTGCTTCTTCTAAATCTTTGCTAATTAACACTTTCGTAGCTGGTTTTGTAGAACGATCCAGCAAAATTGAGTATGCTTTGATCGCTCCTTTCATCTCCGTTTCAAATGCGGCTGAAGATTTTACTTTATTGACATCTACTCTGTCTTTCAATGTAGATATGGAAGATTTTACTAAGTCATGTAACTGGGGTATAGTGGGATTTTGACCCAGGGCCTTTTGTGCGATATCTGCTAAGGACTTCGGGGTTAAATCCTTATTACTGCCTAATTTTTGCAAGAAATTGCTAGTATCGTCAAATTCTGATCTAGGTTGAATGGCCATACAAAACCTCTATCATAAAATTATATACATATTATACAATAGATTGTATTAATTAATCAAATCGTTGATATTATATATTATATATTTAGATGAAAAAGGTAATGCTTAACTAAAATTCTATACCCTTCTTTAATTTCCTATGCCTAGGAGAGTTAGGAATTTTAAGAAGATTTCCCAAAGAAGAAATAGACAATAAGGGAGATAATAAGACTCAGCAGAACGCAAGTCGTTATAGGGAAATAGATTTGGAGATTGCCTGTTTTGACGTATAGATCACCAGGCAATTGCCCTAAATAAGGAATAGGAATTTTAAGAGTAAGAAGGAGCCCAACAAATGCAATTGCCAGGCCCAAGATGATAAACACTTTGCCCATCTAATCATTCCTTAACAGACAGTCTTTACAGAACCGAAAGAACCATATTTTTGATGCTTTGCTTATCGCGTACACCTACAATACGTTTCATCTCTTTGCCATCTTTAAAAAGAATGATTGTTGGGATCGAAGTCACCTGAAATTCGGCTGTTGTATCTTGAGCACCATCAATATCCAATTTTGCAATCGTAGCTTGCCCTTTTAGATCGGTTGCAAGTTCTTGGATGATCGGAGCGATCATTCTGCATGGGCCGCACCAATCGGCATAGAAATCTACCAGCGTTACGCCGCTAGAGATTGTGTTCTTAAAGTTTTTATCGTCTAAATATTTTACATTTTCGGACATGATTATATCTCCTTTCTATTCAGTATCAATTTTGGCATACTGAGACACTTTCTAACCAGTCAAAAATCGCAAAAAATGATGATTTTGTCCATAGAAACAGATCCCGCGCTTGAGAGAAAAGAATACTTATAGTATACTTTTTTTTCTATACACCTCAAAAAATGATAAGAAGAGATATGTCAGAAATAAAACCTTATACAATCATTGCCTACTACCATTTTGCCTCTATATCCGACCCCCATGAAGAAGTGCAAATACATAAACGCTTTTTTGAAAACAGGGATGCCAGCTCACGCATTTACATATCAGAAAATGGAATAAACGGACAAATGTGTATCTCTAACAAAGATGCAGCGGCATATATGGAATGGATACATTCCCGTCCTGAATTCGCACAAGTAAAATTCAAATTAGACCTCTACCATGAACATATTTTTCCACGATTAACAATTAAGTATCGGAAACATCTTGTCGCAGTAGATGAATCGGTCGACATGTCCGAATGTGGAGAACATGTATCTCCCGAACAGTGGAAAATGATGCTGGAGCAAGATGACGGCCATGTAGTCTTAGATATACGAAATGATTATGAATGGTCTATAGGTCATTTTGAGGGGGCTGAACAACCCCCATGTGAAACATTCCGCGATTTTGAAAAATACACACAAGAGCTCAAGAATAAAATTGATCGCAAAAAGACTCCGGTCATGATGTATTGTACTGGCGGAATCCGCTGCGAATTATTTTCAGCTATGTTAAAGGAAGGCGGTTTCGAAAAGGTGTATCAATTGGATGGCGGAGTGATCAATTATGGCCATAAGGAAGGCAACGCACATTGGCTTGGCAAATTGTTTGTCTTCGATGATCGACTCGCCGTGCCTATTAGCGATGAGCCAAATGCTATTATTGGGAAGTGTTATCATTGCGGAACGGCTAACGATAATTATTACAATTGCGCAAACATGGATTGCAATCATTTGTTCTTATGCTGTCCAGATTGCTTGAAACAACATGCTGGATGCTGTACAGATGAATGCATGAGCTCGAAGAGGTTACGGCCGTATCATCACCAGAACGCCCATAAGCCGTTCAGGAAGTGGTATCACTACTGGAAGGAGAAGGAGCAAACGAGAATACAGAATTCAGAAGAAGGGACCATAGGACAACTTTAGCATTGCGGTTATTTGTCCCTACTTCTGAATTCTGTATTCTGAATTCTGAATTCCCCCACGTTGTTATTTGCGCGTTTCCGAATCAATTCCATAATCCGTTTTTGCGTGTCATCCAACACAACGGTTAATCCTGGTTTAATCCCGTTTTCAGACAACTCAAAAGCCTTCATCGTATTGCAAATGCGCCCATCAAGCCTCACCCCCAGCCCCTTGATATCTACCATATTTCCCCAATCTCCAAACATCTCGAGGGTCAATTCACAAGCCGTAATAATGAATAACACCCGTTTCCCGGGGTTCCCATGGACAATATCGAAAATTTGTCCACCGATATAGTGAATTGTAGGAATGAAAAGTGGTATCACATTAGTCTCCGGAAGGGCATTGACAGCCTTTCCAATAAAACACTGGCGGCATACCGGATTTTCGGAGTCGTGGATGCAATCCGGAGTAAACCTGCCTGATGGACATTCAAAAGGTTTATGGCAGTAGGAAAAGCCTATGACAAAAATGGAATGGTTATCCTGTATGAGTTGAGAGAATTCCTCTACACTATCGACACCATAAAGAAAAAAATCGCCATCACGCTTAAACGATTTTTTCTTGACGATCGATTTTAACCAAGCCCAGCCATATTTGATGGGATGTTTTAAAAAGCTTTTAAGTATTTTTCGGTCGTGATCTTTGCCGATCATCCATTTCAGACTTTTCCATTTGAGACCTTGAGCCGTCTCTTCGGTAATCCCAGGCATAGAGGGAAGAGACGTCAGACGCTTAATCGGATGTTCTTTTTCGGCAGAATGAGCTCCGGAATCCCAAGCCTTTTCAGCCTGTTCCCATGTAGGATGCTCTTTCCATAATTTTAATTTATCTTTCATTTGATCCACTTTTTCATTCTATAATACCTGAATTCCTGATTCCCAACAAATTAGTATTCCTAAGGGACCTCAAGTTATGATACAATCATCTTTTTTTAATTTAACTCTGAAAACTCCATGTCAATCCTTACTTTCCAAGTCGATAAAGAGGAATCCGAAGCCACAAACACTTTGACTATCCGCACCTCGCTCCCCTTTTCTGCTGACAAAATCAAAGGTCTCAAAGAAAACAAAGAAGTCCTTCACTTTTTGTACCTGCAGGAAACTCAATACCAAACAAAAATAAAAGGAAAAAAATCAACCCCATCCGATATCGGATTTACCCTGTTCCATGTAAGCTATCCTCAAACTACCCAAGCCCTGAAACTTCTCGCCGGGACTGGAAGATTTTTTTTTAAAACCAAACAATTGGTCTGTGATATCTTCGGAAAATCTGAATTTTTCTATGTTGTCGAAACTAAAGAAAACAACCAATTGCACATTTCCGGAAAATTAAAAGTCAAAGATACCGAATTTGCCGTCACCGATTGCGACTTTATTTGCGCAGGCCCACCGCATTGGTATATCAAAGGCATTTCCTTAAAATTCATCGTCACTGATATCGCATGGAAAGATCTTAAACAAATATACTCCAACCCACCTGCCGTATCTCTCGCCCAAATTCAAGAAAACTATAACATTGAAGAAGATCCGGGGGCCCCTACGATTGTCTACACAGGATCCTCGCACCATGTTATGCAACAAACTGCCGCTCCGCTCCCCCTTTTGATCCTCAAAGACCGAAGCGGAGCCTTTGCTGATCTATGGATGGTCTACACTTCAATCAACGGAACAAAAAAGGAGCGGATAGCCTTTCATAACCCTGCCTCTAGCATTCCAGGATCCGACGGGAAAAGAAAGTTAGGGGAAGAGAGGCAATGGGAGCAGGATCTTCTGCAAACAGCCTTTATTAAAAAAATCGTAGGCGAAACCCATTACTATTGCCCCATGGACAACGTAGCCAAAAGCTTGACATTCCTTTTAGAAGTAGGCTGGGACATCGAAGATTGGCAAGGCAGGCGCATCATCCGTCAAACCGACTCTGACATCCACATACAAGCGCAGGCACAGAGCCTGCTCGTGAAAGGTAAGCTTCGGTTCGGAGATCATGAAGCTGATCTTACGGATGTATTGGGAGCCTTTACTCGTCGCGATCGCTTTGTTCAACTAGGATCTGGAGCAGTAGGCCTTCTCCCAAAAGAATTTGGAAGCGAAGGGCTGCAAACAATTATCGAAGAAGGGGAAATTGTGCATGACGGGATCAAAGTTCGGCAAAGCCGATTTGGATCTCTTTCAGATTTATTGGAATCGAATTACAAAGTCTCTTGCGATCACGAAATCGGTGAACTCAGGGAAAAGCTGTTATCATTTCAGGGACTGAAAAAAGCACTACCTGAAAATACATTCAAAGGTATTTTGCGTCCTTATCAGCAAGACGGAGTTAACTGGTTGTCATTTTTATATGAACACGGTTTTCATGGACTCTTAGCCGATGACATGGGTTTGGGTAAAACGGTGCAAGTGCTGGCTTTCCTTTCCCGACTTCATGTGCAGAAGCCTGTATTGATCGTACTGCCGACCTCATTGATTTTTAATTGGAAGCGGGAGATCGAGCGCTTTCTACCCGACAGCAAACTCATCACCCACCATGGCCCTCAGCGCACAAAATCGTGTAGAGATTTAGATCAACCGCACATTATCCTGACCTCATACACAACTATGCGGTTGGATTTAGCCCTTTTCCGAGCCATCTCTTATGAATGCGTGATCCTTGACGAAGCTCAAACGATCAAGAATTCGAATACCCAAATTGCTCAGGCCGTGTATCAACTCCAATCCCGATTCCGTTTGTCACTTACAGGAACACCGATTGAAAACCATCTGGGTGAGGTGTGGTCACATTTCCGGTTTATCGTGCCTGATCTGTTTGGGGAGGAGCAGCAATTTCTTGCCGATATGGAAGCGGCGTCTTTTGATTCCCGTTACTTGGAGAAAATCCGTAAAAAAATCCGACCTTTTCTTCTTAGACGCAAAAAAGAGGAAGTTGCTAAAGATTTACCCGAAAGAATCGAGCAGATAGTATGGGTGGAAATGGCGCCGGAGCAACGAAAAGTATACGATGATTTTCTGGCTGGTGTAAAAGGGAATTTATTCAAAAAAGTGGAAGCAGACGGGGTTGGCAAGCACCGCATGGAAGTTTTGGAAGCGATTTTACGCCTAAGGCAGATCTGTTGCCATCCGTTACTGGCCCTTGCGCAATCTGATGAAGCATTGGAAGCCTCTTCAGCCAAATTGGAAGCATTACTGCAAGATATAGAGACAGCGATTGAGGAAGGGAGGAAAGTTCTTGTCTACAGTCAATTTACAAGTATGCTCAGTTTGATTGCGAAGCAAGTCAAAGAAAAACAGTGGAATTATGTGTATTTGGATGGAAGTACGAGTACAGCAAACCGTGAAAAAGTCGTGAGTCAATTCCAAGAAGATGCCTCCATTCCCCTATTCTTAATCAGTTTAAAAGCTGGGGGAATCGGCTTGAATTTAACTGCAGCCGATTATGTCTTTTTGTATGATCCTTGGTGGAATGAGGCGGTCGAGAACCAAGCGATCGATCGGGCCCATCGCATTGGAAGGAAAGAGACAGTGATTGCAAAGCGATATGCTACAGTTGAGAGTATCGAGGAAAAGATGATACGGCTTAAAGAAGCAAAAAGGTCACTTATTTCCGATTTGATGAGCGATGATCTGTATAATGTGAATTTAACTGCGGATGATCTGCAATTTTTGCTTTCGTAATTTACTGGAATCTTAAAAAAAACGACTCGATAATTTTTCTAATCTGCTTTCATGAATTCATGATTTTGAGACAAATTCCTAGGTATAGAAAACTGTCTCAAAAATGCAATTTCATGTTTTTGAGATATAATTTTTCATTTGCAAAACTGTCTCAAACTTAGCCTGTTATTACGATTCTTCAGGAAACTCGTTGCCGTTTTTGTGAAACTCGTGAGCTGTTTCTTTCAAGCCCGTTATACCGTTCGTAAATCCCACCAATCTCATCAATCTATCAATATGCTGCAACTCTGAAATCAGTTGATCGTGCGTTGTCTCTAATTGAGCTAGACGATTTTCTAGTTGTTCTTTGGTTTCCATAACACACCTCCTGTTAGGAATTCTATGTTAAGGGATGCGAATGGTGTGCCATTGGAGAGGAGAAGACGCAGTTGTGTGACGACAAAAAAAACCCTAAACCTTTTATTATTTATTAAAGGCTTAGGGTTCAATAACAACAAACAAACAACAAACAACAAACAAATTTGAAACAAAACAAACAAATAATTTTACATCATGCACGGTTAGATTGTTAACTTTTCTGAAGAACCAGGATGTCTAATCCATTGCCTCCATCCGCAGTCCACTGAAAAGTTCACAACTTAACCGTGCATGATAATTACGCATCGATCAAATCATCATCGCGGTAGCCCTTATCGATGATCTCCTGGGCCGTTGCCTTGATGGTGGAAATCCCTTCGGCAAATCCAACCATCCTCATCAAGTTATCGATATACGATACCTCTGTACTGAGCTGATCATTGACAGACTCTAAGACGGCTATCTTTCTTAATAATTGTGCTTTAGTCATATGGCACCTCCTGTTTGTTAGCATGCTTAGCTTTATGCATCCGCCATGCCAGTTTATGATTCTCGCTCAGGTCGTCCTTAACATCTAAGTCCCAAGCCTTTATTCCCTTATTTAAATAACCATATTAGCCACCGGTTGTTAATTTTAGATAAAGGGAGTTTCAATTTTAGGTAAATTTTGCAGTTTCGAAGTCCAGAAGTGATATTTTGATAGGCAGACCACCTGAGTATCCCCCGAGAGATCCATCACTAGCAATTACTCGATGGCAAGGAATAAACAAGGGAAAAGGATTCCTTGCACAAGCATTCCCTACAGCGCGAGAGGCTTTCGGATTGGCTGTTTGTATGGCGATGTCTCGATAACTGAATACAGAGCCAAATGGGATGGCCTGCAAGGCTTTCAATACGATTGCTGTATATGGGGGCAAAATTTGCCAATCCAAGGGCAGATTTACCAGAGTATTTTGCCCCTGGGAATAATCCTTCATCCATCGATGGACCAGATTCTCTGTATCAGAAGGCTTATTGGTGGAGATTTGATAGGCAAATCCTTGATTGGGATTAGCATGCAGTTCGGAAGAGATAATAATTCCGTCTTTGAGGAAGATATGAATGAAGAGATCAGGCGCTGAAGCGCATACGGTTTTTTTTGTAGGGTACGTTGCCATTGTTTACCTCTTAAATCTGTGAATGGGACACACATATTAGCTGAATGATTATTTTTCGACGTGGTATATTTTACATTTCTTCACTGATTGAGGCCAATATGAGCAAATACTATCGAGACTATGTTTGGAAAGAGGGAATACCTTATGGGATTGATCCTCTACCTGAGAATGCCGAAATGAGTTACAAAATCGCCATGGATCCCTACCGTAAACGAATATCTATCGAAAAATATAAAAAGGGAAATTTCTCAGAAATTGTCTATGATTCTGCCTTGTTAGATTTTCGTCATTTAAAATCTGCAGAGCAAACGGCTTGGCAAAAAGTGATCTATGATGAAAAGCCCGATCAGATCATTTCGCATATTCGCAATCAAGATGACCGATTGGTATTCATTGAAACGTATCGGTTCGAAAAGGATTTTTGCAAAGAGTGTTTTGCAAAATCTCCGCATAATGTTCCCATTTCCCATCAGAAAATGTATTATACGTCCTTACAAGATGCTTTCAATGGTGTTGTCCTATTCGATAACAACAATCATCCCGTGATGTTTAAGGAATATCAAGTTGACGAAGGCACAGGAGAGTTCACGGAATTGTTAGAAGAACAATGGGACATGATACGTTGCACTGCGTTGAACATCGACACCATTGGGAATTCAGAATTCAGAATACAGAATTCAGAATAAGAGACAACCTGACTAATAAACGCGAAGAGCTTGACGAAGTCTCTGGAGTGCGCGCGCTTTAGCGCCGCTCTTGCCCCTTAAATTGTGGGAATTTAATTTATAGCCCCATAATAAGTCTGAGAAATGTATCTCATTACCTCAATCTAAGGGGCAAAAGCGGCGCTAAAGCGCGCGCGCTCCAGAGACTTCGTCAAGTTCTTCGCGTTTACTAGTCAGGTTGTCTCTTATTCTGAATTCTGTATTCTTTTCTCTTATATTCCCTGCTTCTTCGGGAGCCCAAACGATTCAAAGTTCGAACGGGTTGTCAAACGCCCATTATAGTACCAATCAGTTTGTGTGCTCTCTCCCACATAGGTATACATAGGTCCATGCATCTTATCATTCACCCAAGTAATTTCCTGCGTCACTACCGACCCATCACGGAACCGCCGTTCGACTCCATTTTTCTTCCCTGCAACATAGGGAACTTCAGCATATTTCTCCCCATTTTGAAAAATAATCGTCGTACCATTTTGAAGACCGTTTGCCCAGCCTTCGATGGTCATCGGGTCGCCGCCGGGATAGTAAGTTTTCCTTTCCCCGTGAACTTGCCCATTTTGAAATGGAATGATTTCCTTTGGAGTCTTATTAGGGTAGTACAGAGTTTGGGAGACCAGCTGTCCACCTCTAAAGGTATCTAGAGACAGAAAAGTCCCATAAGGATCGCGGGTCAGCCGCTCGCCGTTGCCCTCGTTCACCCAAGAATCGCGTAGATTTTGTGTGTTGAAATATTCACCGGAGATGAGGAACCCATTTTTATATTTTTCAATACTTCTAGGATGGCCTGATTCATACCAAGTGGTTTCAGTCCTGATATCAGGGGTAGAATACTCGACCGATTTTTCCGGAATCCCCGAAACATGAAATGAATTTTGTTTGACAAGTTGATCATTGGAATGAACTTCCACTCTTTGGACTTGCTGGCTATTGGGATAGGTATAGGTTGATTCACCATGCAGCTCCCCATTAGCATAAGTTTGTTTGCAGACAACCCCATCACGCAATGTTGTGATCACCTGGCCATTGCTTCCGCGCTGGCACCAGTCATCAGGTTGAAGCGGAGCTCCATATTTATGGTAATATTGTTGATCGACATAACAGTCGCTTTCACAGCATTGCTTCTGACAACCCGTTGACAATAATGCTAAAGCAGATCCTAAATAGATGAACTTAAAGCGCATGATCATTCTCCTTACTACCGTTTGATGGCCTTGTTTATGTTCTCGATAATGCGCGCATGTTCCGCATCGACAGCGTCCTGCGCAATCGTTTTTTGTTTATCCCGATAGACAAAGTGAAAAGTGGCATTCCGCAATCCCTTCCCTAAGGATTCACTTTGATAAATATACAAAAGGGTCACTTCTTCCAATAATTTAGATGGAATCAGACGTATTTTGTCGAATACCTCTTGAAGAGGCATCTCTTGCCCAAGGGTGACGGTCCAATCCCTTTCTGAACTTGGGAAAATGGATAGATCCTGCACTTTTTCTTTTGGCCTACGCATCTGATATAGATCATGAAGGTTGATTTCAGCAAACAAAATTCTTTGCGGAACATCTAAACGTTTACAAATGGCCGGATGCACTTCCCCTAAAGCTCCAATTTCCAGAGTGTCAAGGTAGATCGCTGCTTGCCTTCCACTATGCAAAGTCTTTAATTGGCTGTTTTTGAAGATCGGATTTTTAATTCCTAACATTTGCAAAAGATTTTCAATAATTCCTTTGAGGTCATAAAAATCGACTTCCGCCGATTTTCGTTCCCAATGAGACTCGCTTGATCTTCCCGACATGATGATCCCGATGACCGATTGCTCTTTGTATTGTTCTTTGTCTTTGAAGTGTATCCTGCCGATTTCAAATCCAAGCACATCACGATTCTGGTGATCAAAGTTGTATTTGACTACTTGCAGTAATCCGGGTAACAACGATGTGCGAAGAATTGATTGTTCAATAGATGTTGGGTTTAACACCTTAATGACCGAATCCGGCGGAATCGAGTCGTCCTGCACAATGTTTAACATTGCCGGCCCAATGAGGTCGCAGGTTAAAAACTCTTGGAGTCCTTGGGCTAAAGCAAGCGAACGGACCTCGTTTTCCAATAAAAAAATCGGAGCATTAGGCAAAAGGGAAGCGTGAAATTTCGCTTCGCTTTTGGGGATATTATCGTATCCATAAATTCTGGCCACTTCCTCTATGAGGTCAATTTCTTCGTGAATATCTGCTCGATAAGTCGGAATTTTCAAATGAAACGCATCATTTCCATCCCATCGATGAGAAAAACCTAGACGATTGAAAACATTTTCCACTTCGGAGACACTTAGGTGAGTCCCCAAAAGTTGATTAACTCTTGTCAATCTGCATTTGAGGGCGAGCGGTAGAAATTCATGTTCCTTGCAGTCGATAACCCCTTCGCACACTTTGCCTTGCGCCAATGATTGCATGAGCATGGCAGCCCGGTCGAGGGCATGTATGACAGCATTGGGATCGGAACCTCTTTCAAAGCGGCGCGAAGCATCGGTTTGAAGCCCTAAACGCTTACTGGTTCGGCGTATCGAACTTTGTAAGAAGTAAGCCGATTCAATCAGCACATTTTTTGTAGAATCACCCACTTCGGTATTGAGGCCGCCCATGACACCTGCGATTGCAATGGGACGTGATTCTTTCGCCCCATTGTCGCAGATTAATAAATCTTCGTTGGTTAACTCGCGCTCACGATTGTCTAATGTGGTGAAGCGTTCCCCATCCTTGGCGGTACGCACAACGATCTCATGCCCTTGCAATTTGTCAAAATCGAAGGCATGAAGCGGCTGTCCCATTTCCAACAGCACATAATTCGTGATATCGACGATATTATTGATGGGTCTGACACCGCATTCTGTGAGTCTTTTTTGGCATTATCTGCTGAATCGGATCCATGTACAGCGTTTTCATCAATGGTTTTTGCGAAGTCTTTGCGGATGGTTCCGTGAGTTGCTTTTTGGGGATCAGTAGCTCCCATGATATCGCGATTTTTGGTCACTGCATTATCACCTTCCAGAACCATAACTACGACCGGTCCGGTGATCATAAATTTGACTAAATCCTTGAAAAAGGGACGTTCTTTATGCACAGCGTAAAATCCTTCGGCTTGCTTTTGCGAAAGGTGCATCATTTTCATCCCGACTACTTCTAAGCCTGATTTTTCGAATCGGGAGATGATATCTCCGATATGGTGTTTTCCTACAGCATCAGGTTTAATGATAGATAATGTTTTTTCTTTGACCATGATTGTTTCTCCGAATGAAGTATTTAAAAGAGAGACCATACCATATTCCTGCAATAAAAGTATATGCGAAGTGTTGATCTTTGCCAAAATTAAGATCGCGTATTCTTCGCCCTCTTCGCGCGTCTTCGCGTATATTTTGTGGCAATGTACACTGCTAATTTACGCTCTTCCTAGGAAATGCACAATTTAGTATCATTCTATCTTTAATAACTTAAGCTGTGTATTCCTATGAAATTTCCACTTTCCTGGTTAAAAGAGTATATAAATATCGACTTGCCTCCTAACCAAATAGCCAAAATCCTCACTTCCGCAGGCATTGAAGTTGATGGTATAGAAAGAGGGTCTACTTCCTTTGATAAGGTCGTTGTCGGCCGTGTCCTCGAGGTCCAAAAACATCCCAACGCTGATAAACTTTGTGTCGCTAAAGTCACCGATGGTTCCGAATCCTACCAGGTGGTGTGCGGAGCCCCCAATTGCCGTGCCGGGATCAAAGTAGCTCTTGCCCTGCTAGGTGCTACCTTAAAAGGGAATGATGGGAAAACTTTCAAAGTCAAAAAATCAAAGATACGCGATGTGGAATCCTTCGGTATGCTCTGTTCCGAAAGCGAATTGCTTTTATCCCAAGACCACGACGGCATCATCGAATTTGCCGATCAGATCAAAGAAGGCGCTGATGTCGCCCAAATGTATTCTGATCCCATTTTTGAAGTTTCTTTGACTCCAAATTTAGGACATTGCTCCAATCTTATCGGGATCGCCCGAGAACTTTCCGCCGCTATAGAACAACCCTTAATATTGCCTTTGATCTCTGTC
>Ga0206822_1032_pt1 | contig 44258 bp, 30 predicted proteins | sample Alteio_BWOrgCont_83_FD_152913 | JGI IMG/M metagenome (GOLD analysis project Ga0206822, IMG submission 152913) | Enriched cells from forest soil in Barre Woods Harvard Forest LTER site, Petersham, Massachusetts, United States -... | ecosystem: Environmental > Terrestrial > Soil > Temperate forest >... | reverse complement strand
GCCGTCACAGCAAATGTATGCCATGTCGTACGAATCATATTTTCTTGTGAGGAAGCACAGCCCACAGCTGTCAATCCAGCAGCAGGAGCAAATCCCATCGTTTTGACATGATAGTATTCATAGCTGAGGCCAAGTCCTAAGTTCCAACAATCACAGATATCATAATAAGCATTTATAGTCGCTTCATGCCCCCAACCGCGTTTCCCATGTCTGCGGTCTGAATAGTGAACGCAATCCTTGAGGTCCGGTTGACCTAAATCAAAACTTCCGTGCCAGTGCGCCCAATGGTACTCATAAGAGGCTATCAATGTAACATCGCAAAAATAAAAATTCCCTTGCAGACCTACCCACGGGCCTGTCCATTTCGAAGTGAATTCCGCACCTTCATCTAAATAAGCAAATGGATTCGTCACTGAAACCATCGTCTGATTAATAGTGCTTGTAGCTGTATTGTTGTTTGTGCGAGTTCCCAAAATGTTCGTCGCTTTAAATTTAAGGCGATGATAAGACCATCCACCTGTAGGTCCCAATTTCGCAAATTCACATATCGGAACTAAATAACCTCCTCCGACACTATAATCCCAGGTATGCCCCCTGTGAATATCTCCCTTGGCTAAATCTGTTTGGCTCGTGATCGGAGCTACTATTTGGCTCGTATCATAGCCAATGTTTTGCACAAACTCGCCGCTATTTGCCCAGCCCCAATAGGCGGAGCCTTTGATAAACAAGCCATCGAGCCAAGCTCCTAATCCGCAAAATTCGCACTGATTAAAAGAAGGTGTATAACATCCTCTCAGTCCGATTTGGTAAATATTCAGCTCATCAGCTTTTACTACATCAGTTGCAGTAGTACCTGAGGTCGTCACGCGCGAGCTTAAATGATCGCGTCTCCAAGCTCCAGCGAGGTCCAAGTAGGTTTCATCGCATTTGAAGCCTAGATCAAATGCATATAAGGGATTTACAGCCGCTTGGCTCAACAAGACCACGCCGGCACCCCATAAAAAAAAGTTCTTCGCAATTTTCATGATTTCTCCTTGATAGGTTCAGATTACAAAAAAGAACTCATATCATGAAAAAAATTAAGATTAAACAAAATTTAATGACAAGTTGAATGATAAAAGTTATACTCCGCCCGAAAAGGGTTTTGATCATTTTGCCGCCTTTTGTTTTAGGAAGTGACGATATGTTAAATTTTCGCAAGCTCAAACAGGATTTTTCTTCTGCTATGTTGAAGGATGGACGTTTCCTCTACGACAAGAAAATGGTCCTTTCCGCTAAGATTGTCAAATTGGATCCAAAGTGCGTGCGCTTAAGCTGCCGCGTTCTTGGAAGCTTTGATAATACGTATCAATGCGAAATTGAAATCGATCGGCATGGTTCCTCTGCGCTGGATTCTGATTGCGATTGTCCATACGAATACGATTGCCAGCACCTTGCCGCTGTCCTTTTTTACCTCGAAGAACATTTTAACTCTATCCTCGTGGACTATTCAAAAGAAACAAATTTGGAGCACAAGGAAGATATCGACGATAAGGAAAAAGAAACCCTCCGGGAAACCATCAAGGTCGCTGAATCAAAAGAAACTGTACGGCGCGGTAAAAAAAATCAAAAGGAACTGCTTCAGGAATATATCGGAGCTTCCCACGTGCTGGGACAATCCCCCTATTTTCATCCAGAAGAGGTTCTCAGCCAGGATCACGCTGAACTTGCTGTGGTCTTCATCCATCAAAATCCCGCTCAAATAAACAAAGAAAATCCGCCCCATCAGGAAATTCAGTTAGCTTTACGCCTTCCATTCCGCTCCAAACCGCTGAATATTCCGAATAGCAAAGAGTTCCTTGATGCCATCCGTTATCAGGAGCCGATTTATATCGGCAGCAAACGGTATTTCTTTAATTTAAATTCCTTTGAGGCCGAAAGCCAAGCTGTTCTGAAGTTGATATTGGATAACGCCCGTTTCACCGAATCCAAAGAAGAGCGCAATTTGCGCATCGCACAGATTGATGCAGAGGCTTTTGGAGGGATTCTCGCTAATGCCTATGAAATGGCCCTTAGCCACGCAGCCCCCAGGACCGTTCAACAGGATACGGAAAATCCTTATAAAGTTCTGCCATGCCTGTACAACGGCTCTCTTGAAGAACCTTTGCGATATTCCAATTTTCCTGTCCTGTTGAATTTTGGATTGGAATATTTGGAAGCCCCTGCTCCTAAGATATTGATCAACCCAACTTTGATTTTGGATAATTCCCAAAGGATAACTTTAGAAGAGGCCCACCTTTTTGCATGCGCCAAACCGGGGATGATCCACAAAAACATTTATCACCGTTTCCCGTCTCCTATACGACGCAAGCATTTGCGCAACTTAGATGCCATACGCAGTGTGACCATACCGGAACCCCTCTTTGGAACGTTTGTCGAGAATTCGTTGCCGGAACTGTTGAAGTATGCCCAAGTGTCCAATCGGGACATTATTGAGCAGTTTGTCACGTTGCCGTTTGTAGGACAGCTCGGGGCCGAATGCGACATCCATTACTTGAATGGTGAGCTCGAGGCGTCATTGAATTTTGTCTATGACAAAATTAAAGTGCCGGCAGTAGTTTCTCAAGTGACAATTGATCATATTTCCCCATTTGTCACTTCGCAAGGGATTCTGGCCCGCAACTTGACTGAAGAGCAGGAGATTATCGATGATCTCTTTCAAGATTTTGTCTTCGATCCTTCACAAAGTATTTACGCCGCAAAGTCTGACAAAATGATTGTTGAATTTATGACGGAGGTCATTCCCCGCAATCAACATCGGGTCAAATTTAACTGTCCGGAAAATCTTTTAGACCAGTTTATCTACGATGACACCCGTTTTATACTTTCTTTGAAAGAAACCGATCGCATTGATTTCTATGAAGTCGATTTGAAGGTCGATGGCCACCTCAACGGAGTAACTATAGATCTGCTTTGGGAATGTTTGTCTTCTCGCAAAGCGTTCATCGAATTGGCCAGGAAAAAATCCTCAAAAAAGAAAGAGGGACAAGATTCTGCCAATGCAAAATCAAACAAAATCCTTGTCTTAGATCTGGAAAAACTCAAACCTGTTGTGCAAATATTCGATGAATTAGGAATCAACAACCTTGATGACCATACGGAGAAAAGGCCTCTGTGGAGCTTATCCAGCATCGAACCTGAGCAATTTAAGGGTCTTCCTATAGAATTTACGATGTCGGACAAACTGAAAGAAATTCAGCAGCAGATGCTGGGGATCATTCCAATGGTGTCCCAGGAAATTCCAAAGAGCATCAACGCCATGCTTCGCGCCTATCAGGTCGAAGGTGTGAGCTGGCTAGAACGTCTGCGTCAAATGCATTTGAGCGGAATTTTAGCCGACGATATGGGTCTAGGAAAAACTCTACAGGCCATTATTGCTATCACTCAGCATAAACTGGCTTACCCCGAAGCAATCGCACTTGTCATTTGTCCCACTTCATTAGTGTATAACTGGAAAGAGGAATTTCACAAATTCAATCCACAGTTGAAGGTCTTACCGGTTGATGGAACCCCTCCTCAACGGAAAAAACTGCTGAATGATATTCATAAATTCGATGTAATCATTACCTCCTACAGCCTTCTCCAGAAAGATATCGAATTCTACAAAACTATCCCTTTTTCCTACACGATTTTGGATGAAGCGCAGCATATCAAAAACCGCGGCACGCGCAACGCAAAATCGGTTAAAATGATCCAGGCCGCCCACCGGCTGATCTTAACGGGGACTCCGATAGAAAACTCTTTGGATGAATTGTGGAGCCTTTTCGACTTCCTCATGCCGGGTCTGTTAAGTTCCTATGACCGCTTCCTGGAAAAATATATCCGCACCCCAAGCCAACCGGGCAACAAAAATATGGAGAACCTGAAGAAAAAGGTCTCCCCTTTCATTTTACGGCGCATGAAAAAGGATGTCCTTTCGGAATTGCCTCCGGTATCGGAGATCGTCTACCATTGCCATCTTTCTGAAACACAACGGGAATTATATAAGTCATATGCACAATCGGCCCGCGAGGAGCTCTCCCAGCTTGTTAAAAAAGAGGGTTTTGACAGGATCCAAATCCATGTTTTGGCGACATTGACGCGTTTGAAGCAAATTTGCTGCCATCCGGCCATTTTTGCAAAAGATATACCGGAAAGCGGGGATTCGGCCAAGTATGATATGCTGTTGGAGCTTCTGCAGACGCTTATTGAAGGGAAGCACAAGACTGTTATCTTCAGCCAGTATACCCGTATGTTGAATATCATACGCGGGGATCTGCAGCAGCTAGGCATTCGATTTGAATACCTCGATGGATCCAGTAAGAATAGGCTGGATATCGTGAATAAGTTTAATGAAGATACGCAAGTCCCGGTGTTCCTCGTATCGCTAAAAGCCGGAGGTACCGGTTTAAATCTTACAGGCGCCGATACGGTGATCCATTACGATATGTGGTGGAATCCGGCTGTGGAAAACCAAGCAACTGACCGCGTTCATCGTATAGGACAAAAGAATTCTGTTTCCGCCTACAAATTGGTTACTTTAAACACCATCGAAGAAAAAATTCTCGAATTACAGAATCGGAAAAAAGGATTGGTCAAAAAGATAATCAGTTGCGATGAAGATGCAATTGCCAAGTTGACCTGGGAAGAAGTTTTAGAATTATTGCAAACATGATCTTTACATTGTACTAGTGTACTAATATTTATTAAGGATAAAAAATGAGCAAGAAGAATCAATTGGGTTTTAAAGCCAATGTAAAAAATTTATATCGTTCAGCACTAGGCTCTGTGAACAGGTTCCGAGGCGTTTTCTCTAATGATATCGGCATCGATCTCGGTACTGCCAATACCCTCGTTTTCGTTCGTGGAAAAGGCATCGTTCTGGCTGAACCTTCCGTCGTTGCTGTCGACTCCCTCACCGGTGAAGTCCTTGCCGTCGGTCACAAGGCCAAGGCAATGCTCGGGAAAACTCCAAGAAAAATTCACGCCGTACGGCCAATGAAGGACGGTGTCATCGCCGACTTCGAAATCGCTGAAGGTATGCTTAAGGCCCTGATTAACCGAGTTACACCCTCTCGCAGCCTCTTCCGCCCCAAAATCCTTATCGCCGTACCCTCGGGGATCACCGGAGTCGAAAAACGCGCGGTGGAAGATTCAGCTTTGCATGCCGGAGCTCAAGAAGTCATCCTCATCGAAGAACCCATGGCCGCTGCCATTGGCGTTGATCTGCCGGTCCATGAACCTTCCGCCAATATGATCATCGATATCGGCGGCGGTACAACCGAGATCGCGATCATTTCTCTTGGAGGCATTGTCGAGTCCCGTTCACTGCGTATTGCGGGAGATGAATTCGATGAATGCATCATTAATTACATGCGCCGTACGTACAATTTGATGATCGGTCCGCGTACCGCTGAAGAAATTAAAATGACAATCGGTTCGGCCTATTCCCTTGGCGGCAATGAACTGGAAATGGAAGTTCGCGGCCGCGACCAGGTTGCCGGCCTTCCCGTGACAAAACGGATCAACTCGGTGGAAATTCGTGAATGCTTGGCTGAGCCGATCCAGCAGATCATTGAAAGCGTTAAACTGACATTGGAGAAATGTCCTCCTGAATTAGCTGCAGACCTAGTGGAGAGGGGGATGGTAATTGCGGGCGGGGGAGCTTTGATTAAGGGGTTGGATAAGGCTTTGATTAAGGAAACGGGTTTGCCGGTGATCATTGCGCCGCAGCCGTTGCTGGCGGTGTGTTTAGGAACGGGAAAAGCGCTAGAGTATCTCGACAAATTCAAGAAGCGCAAAGCGTTGTAGACGTACATTGCCCAAACTAAACCCAATTTTAAAACGCAAAGGCGCAAAGACGCAAAGGCGCAAAGGGGGCATTTTGATACCATTACCACAATCTGAATGCTTATTTAACCACAGAGGCACAGAGGCACAGAGAGAGGCAGAGAGGAGTGAAAAATTATATTTTCCTTCCTCTGTTCCTCTCTGTGTCTCTGTGCCTCTGTGGTTAAATAAGCATTTAGATTATGATAACAATATCAAATTTGCTGTGCGTTTTAAAATTGGATTTAGATTGTGGCTGATTAGTACTTTTATTTTTCTCTTCGCGTACCCTTCGCTCTCTTTACGCCTCTTCGCGTATAATTCCGGTCAATTTGCACTTACGCAGGAATTGGATTCTTCATATATCGAAAATAATAAAGGATTGCCCATGGAAACTGAACTGTATTCCGCCATCGATTGCTGGACCGAAAACGATTCTCTCAGAAAATGGATCAAAGAAATGGTCGACCTCTGCGAACCTTCCCAAGTACACTTCTGCGATGGCTCACAAGAAGAATATAATCACCTTTGCCATGAAATGGTCGCCAATGGCACTTTGATCAAATTGAATCCGGAAAAACGTCCCAACTCTTACTTATGCAGATCCTCTCCTGATGATGTTGCTCGTGTCGAAAGTAGAACTTTTATCTGTTCAGAAAAACAATCTGATGCTGGCCCTACCAATAATTGGAAAGATCCTAAAGAAATGAAAAAGATTCTCCTTTCCCTTTTCAAAGGATCGATGAAGGGCCGTACGATGTATGTAATCCCTTTCAGCATGGGGCCATTAGGTTCTCGAATTGCCCAAATTGGCGTCGAAATTACTGACTCCCCCTATGTTGTCTGCAGTATGCGCATCATGACGCGTATGGGAAAACAAGTTCTGGATGTTCTAGGAAATGGGACTTTTGTCCCTTGCCTCCATTCGGTCGGAATGCCCCTTAAACAAGGAGAAGCAGATGTGCCATGGCCGTGCAACTCCACAAAGTACATTGTCCATTTCCCCGAATCCCATTCCATTTGGTCTTATGGCAGCGGCTATGGCGGAAATGCCTTATTAGGAAAAAAATGCTTCGCTTTACGTATCGCTTCCGTAATGGGCCGTGAAGATGGCTGGATGGCGGAACACATGCTCATCTTAGGAATCACTAATCCCCAAGGAGAAAAAAAATATATCGCTGCCGCATTCCCCAGCGCCTGCGGCAAAACGAATTTAGCTATGCTGACTCCCACTTTGCCAGGATGGAAAGTTGAAACTGTCGGAGATGATATAGCTTGGATGAAATTCGGAGAAGATGGAAGGTTATACGCCATCAACCCAGAAGCCGGTTTCTTCGGTGTCGCACCGGGCACATCCATGTCTTCGAATCCTAATGCAATGCAATCCATTACTCGCAATGCAATTTTCACCAATGTGGCTTTGACAGATGAGGGAGATGTGTGGTGGGAAGGGATGACAAAAGTGCCTCCAAGCCATCTGATTGATTGGCAAAATCGGGATTGGACACCCGATTCCAAAGAAAAGGCTGCCCATCCAAATTCCCGTTTTACTGTTGCCGCATCCCAATGCCCTGTCATCGATTCTGCTTGGGAAGATCCCAAAGGAGTCCCTATCTCAGCGATATTGTTCGGAGGACGCCGTTCATCCGTTGTGCCTCTCGTTCATGAAGCCTTCAATTGGCAGCATGGAACATTTCTGGGAGCGAGCGTCTCTTCAGAAACAACGGCTGCAGCAGTTGGCGAAGTGGGTAAGCTACGTCATGATCCTTTTGCGATGCTGCCATTTTGCGGTTATAATATGGGAGATTACTTTGGGCATTGGTTGGAAATGGGGCAAAAGACATCCCCAGATAAATTGCCCCGCATTTTCTATGTAAACTGGTTTAGAAAGAGCCCGGAAGGGGAGTGGTTGTGGCCGGGTTTCGGTGAAAACAGCCGCGTCCTGAAATGGGTTTTTGAGCGAACTGGAGGTGCAGCAAATGCTGTGGAGTCTCCAATAGGTTATTTACCGTCTGAAGGGGCTATAGATACGGAAGGTTTAAAGATCTCGAAAGAAACCATGAAAGAACTATTTAGAGTTGACCAGGAAGCATGGACCAAGGAAGTGGAATTGATGAGAAAGTACCTGAACATGTTTGAGGATCATCTTCCGCAGGGGATCCATGAGGAGCTGGACAATTTAGAGACGCGTTTAAAATGAACGTGGAGGAAATATATGGAAAAAGAACATCTGCAGCAGATTAAACGTTTGATCATCGTACTTGCCATAAGCGGTTCGCTGAATATCGTTCTGTTTACTCTTTTTTTCTACCAAATGGTAAAAGATGTTCCCCCCACTCCTTACTTTGAACTCAAACCAGCTATCCACGAGGAGCAGCAGCCTCCATTAGCCGTTGAACATACCAATAGCGAGGTCATCCGCCGCCTCCGCACACTTACTTTCGATCAGCTCATCTTAAAACTGTCCAACTCCGATCTTGTTGAAAATGGATATTCTGAAAGAGATTTAGCCCTTGCTTGTTTGGCTGCCTTTCACCATTTCGATTTGCCCAGAGCCCTAGCAGGAACACAACTGCAAGAACGAAAAATGAGTTATGGGCGCCGTCCCAATGGCAATCCCGCAGAGATTGTCGTCTATCCCGGTCTGACAAATACTAATTTCGAAACAATCCAAAATTTTGCCAAAACAGAAAGGTGGCCGCTTACGCCTAAAGGTGTCTTCACCTTACTTCAAAAAAAACAAAATATTTCGGATTCTTCACTCAACGATGTTTTTCTCCTAACGTCGGAATTTCTTGCGTTCGAGACGTTATTTAATCGCTCGGAAGTGCCGGTGGATAAACAGGAACTCCTCTCGCTTCTTATAGAAGGAGATTGGAAAATGTTGGCCTCGTTTGCCGAGCAGCAGCGCGCCTCGCAAGATTTGTCACCAGCACGTCGGCAAAGAGTGCTTCTGGATTACATTGTTCACGGATCAAAAACGGCGGCGTTTGTAATGCTTAAAGTTGACGGCCCATTTGCAGCTAAAAAATTAGACGACTACCATGTGTTAAGTATTTTAACTTTACTAGATGAGAAGACTCCAGAAACCGAAAAGTTTGCCATTGCCTTATTGACAAGTCCCCGTAGCGATGCCGTATGGAAGCTTGCCGCAACTCGTTTATATGAATATGCAGGGGAAGACCGGCCGGAAAATTTAGAGCATCAAGATGCTTTGACACGATTTGTTCCTGGAGCCAAGAAAATCAGTAAAGTGATCAAAGGGATTGAGAAGCCGCAGGTGATGCCGGTGGCAAAGAAAAATATCAGCAAGAGTGATAAGACAATTAATGCTATCAAGAAAGTGCCGGTAAAAGTTGCGGCTCCGGTGAAGAGGGATAGGTTTTATACGATCCAGACCGGGGATAATTTGTACCGAATATCTAAGAAGTTTAATGTGAACGTTGAGACATTGAAGAAGGTCAATAAGCTGACATCGGATGCTTTGAAGCCAGGATCCACATTGCGTATACCTGCCTAATAAAAAGCTTAATCCGCTGCAACAACTTCAGCCTGTGATTTCTTCATCCAGGATAAAGCTTCACCTATGTAAAAGCCTCCCAACGATAGCAATACACTCAAAAGTTCCTTTGGCCACTCTTCTGGCGGCATAAACTTAAATATTACAAATCCTATAGCTCCGAATAGCATTGAAAGTATTGCCGAGATCATATTTCCTTTCCTTTTGAAAAGAGCTATAAAAATTGGAATGAATAAACAGCTTACCGACAACTCATAACTCTGGATGAGCATATCCACGATATTATTAAAATAGAATGAGAAGGCAACACCGGCAACCGCAATGCCTGCGGAGATCAGCTGCGATGCCCGAATACTCTCTTTCTTCAAAAATGACCAATTGAAATCTTGCGATAAGTTCGAACTAATAGCATTTATTAAAGAATCTGCTGTCGATATTATAGCGGCTAAAATTGCACATCCCACCAGCGCTGTTAAAGCCGGAGACGTAGTTTTTTCGATTACTGTCATGAATACACTTGCTCCGGGCATAACCTCAATCCCCATATATTTTGCAAGGACACCGAAAAAGACAGGGATCATACTGATAAAAAGTGTTGCAATTCCAGCCCACAAAGTAGCTTTTGAGACTGTTTTAGGAGCATCTGCAGCAAAGCAGCGTTGCCCCATGTCTTGTTCGATTATCATGAATAGTAAAGGCATAAAGAGCCATGCATATAGCTTTCCAGAACTGACAGTGAAATCGTCGCTAGTTACACTATGATTCAGAATAGCTTGTATTGGAATTTCCATCGAAAAAATGGCGAATACAAAGCAGATAAGAAAAATAATGGCAAAAAATGCAGCTTGAATAATATCTGTAGCGACAACGGCTTTTAATCCGCCTACAGCAGTGTAAAAAATGACAATTCCCCAAAAAGCAAAAAACCAGATGTTGTTCTCCACCCCTAAACTGATCATGAACTTATGCGAAGCAATAATTTGCGCCACAAAAATCATGAATAGGGAAACGATTGACAATACAGAGGCGATCCTCTTGAGATTCGCGGACCCGTAAACTACTTCGAAAATTTGCGCGACGGTTGAAACCTTGAATTGATACAATTTACGTCCGAAACCTGCCCCTAAGGCAATTAATCCTAAGGCAGCACCTAAAGGATAGAAGACTACAGACCAGCCATAGCGGTAAGCTTCCTCGGTAGAGCCCAAAATAATTCCTCCACCTACTTGTGTGGCTAAAAATGTCATCATAAGAGGAAAAAATCGAATCCCTTTTCCAGCTAAAAAATAATCATCTTGGTTTTTCATACCAATGGAAGATTTCCCCCCTACAATAAGGCAGATACCCTGTAATATAAAGATAAACAAAATAAAAAGTGTGATGTTCATAAGTAATTCGTTTAAAAGTTTATGTTGTTTATACCGACCTCTAGTTAAAATTTCCCATTTGGGCTAGCGCGAAAGCTCCCGCGGTTGAGAGATCGCAAATAGGTCCATATTTCTAATATTGACCTATTTGCGATCTCTCAACCCCGGGGCTTTGGCGCAGCCCAAATGGGAAATTTTAACTAGAGGTCGGTATAGATAGGATAGTCAAAAGCAGTAACGAAATGATTATGGTATTAGCGATAAAAATCAATAGTTTTTTCATTTACCGTCACAAAAATTTTGACAGATGAATTTTGTTTGACAATAAAATTGATTATTAGATATAAGACTTACCAGTTTATCGAAACAGACTTCCAAAGTTTGAAAACCTTATATCAAAAAGAAGAAAATATGAAATATGACATTGGAATCATTGGCGGCGCAGGCCCAATAGCAGGCAGACTTTTCTTTGACTACATTATTGCTTGGTATCAAAAAGAATTGGGGGCTTGGCAAGATCAAGACTTCCCTTCTATTGTAATGGTTAGCTATCCTTTTAGCGATATGCTCTCGGTAGGGCATGACAAAAATAGCATAAAAGATGAGCTTAAACAAGTTGTGGAAGCCATTCCTTCAAAATATTTCCTGATTGCTTGCAACACACTTCACTGCTTTGCAGATGGTGAATTGCCTGCCAACCGTTGGCTTCATCTTATGAAATTAACTGCAGAAGCTCTTTCAAAAACTGAATCAAAACAGAACCCTCTCGTTCTTTGTACGACTACTTCGCGAAATCATCGCTTGCACCAAGAATATTTTGATTGCGTTTATCCAAACATCGAAACGCAGCCTGAAATTGACTACATCATTGAAAAAGTGCTCAAAGGGAAACATGGAGTCTCTGACTCTCAACAGTTATATAAAATCATCCAAGAAGAGACAGATCCTTCCCAAGATGTTGTTTTAGGCTGCACTGAACTTTCTCTCCTAGTTGCAGAGTACCCTTTCGCGCGAAAGTTGGTCGATCCTGCAATTCTTGCAGCAGAAAAGGTTTGCCTTCTTCTTAATCCTAAGCATTTATTAAAAAGCATAAAAAAATAAAAACAAGTAATTTGGGGTTGTAAAAATGAGTCTTGATATTTCAGCTATAAAGAGAGTCGAAAGAATAAGCGATGCAGTGGACTTTGCCGCAACGACTTTTTGTCAGGTAAAGTACTGGGGGGAACTTTCATGGGATGCAATCCACCAAAATGTGGGGCACTTAGTTAAACCTGAAGTTATTCTCTGGTATGCTGGAGCCTATGGACTCAAGGAAAATGCTACGGCATACTATCGTCACCATATTGCGAAAATGATGGAAGCGACGAATAATTGTCGAGTCAATTTATTTGATCTTGCCGCTTGGGGGGCATTTCGGAATGTCAGCAGCATTGAAAGCCGCAACAAAAGCGCCATTCAAATTAACCAGTGGGGATTATCACGCCTGCGATGCATTCATTCGGCAGATATCTTCAAAAACTTCTTAATTGAGGAACCCGGAACTCGGGCTTTCATTACCGATACGGTCCTTCGAAGAGATTTCATTTTTAAATCTAGCTTGGGGTTTAAGGAAAATCATTTGACAATCGGCGATGTGTTCAAAAGGAATTGTCCCATACTGGAGCCTTTATACGACCTTGATACTGCTAAAGCCTATTCTCCGATCCAATATTTGGAGGGGCTTTTTCTTATAGAGTCACTTGTTAAAGAACGTCTTTCTGAGCAAAGTGATATCAATATTGTCTTTGTCTTACCTAATGATGAGCCTAAGTATTACAGAGATGACTCAGGCAGCTTTGAATCAGATGTGCAAACGTTTCTCATGGAACGTTGCCGCGATGCTATAGCTGGATTTAAATATAAAATACATATCCACTTTATGAATTTTTCGTTTGGAAATGGCACTTCTGATCGTCCCTATAATGACGGGACGAAAACGGTTCAAAAAGTTTCTCTCCCACTTATAACAAATCAACAAATAGGTAATATTATGGCAATGTCCGTTGAAACGACTGCACCAATAAATTTAAGAAGCCTCGCAACAAGAGTGCCAGGATTCGGCGATTACAAACCGGAACAGCAAATCCTATTGGATTTGTGGAAAAGAACATTGAAAGATTGCTACCAGCTTAATGGTTTTAATCCTTTGGATGTGCCTCCATTTGTAAGAAAGGAATTCCTTAAAGCAAAGGGTGGAATAAATAACGAAATGTTCGCCGTAAGTTCTCTATGGAATGATGCGCCTACGCCTTATGGACTTGCATTTGACCGTACTGTACCTTTTGCCTTGTGGGTACGAGATCATGAAAGAGAAATTCCCTTTCCTTTCAAAAGATACGACATCAACCTTTCTTTCCGTGGAGAAAATCCTGCACCAGGCCGTTTTCAAGGTTTTTATCAGTGCGATATAGACATTGTAGGGCGCAAACTTGGCTTAGACAACGATGTTCAGTGTATTTCAGCTTTGGTTGAGGGATTGACTAGACTTTTGGATACCGGTATCGATGATCCAGCAAACCGCGGTTACAAAATGTACCTCAACCACATTACAATTCCGAAAGGTCTTTTCGCCCAGGCCAAAGTTCCTGCAGAAAAAGTTCAAGATGCTCTACATATAGTAGACAAAATGGATAAGATCGGACCGGGAAAGGTAGCAGATGAGTTGAAATTATTGCTTCAAGGCAATGTCGAAGAACAGACGATTATGTCTCTCGTGGAAATTCTTGCTTATAAAGGATCATTGGCTAAATTTACAATTCCTGCAAATTTTCCGAAAGAAGCTACTGGAGGATTGGAAGCACTCACAGAAATCATTAACAATCTTGCTGCCAATGGTATTTCGCTAGAATCTCTCCAATTCTGTCCGGGAATGGTGCGAGGGCTTAATTACTACACAGGTGTTGTCTTTGAAACATTTCTTGATGCTTTACCTAAAGCTGGCAGTGTAATGAGTGGAGGCAGATACGATGAGTTAGTCGATACTTTTACTCAAGATAAAAATGGAGAGACTAAAAACACCGGGATCGAAGGTGTAGGTGGATCTATTGGTTTAACTAGACTTTTCGATGTGCTTTCTGCTGGGAAAAATCCTTTGATCAATCCCAAGATAAAGACTGCTTGTAAAGTTATGGTTTTAGCCAAAGATAAACTTCCGATCATTCCTTGGAAGATTGCAAAAGCTTTGCGTGATGCAAACATCTCATGTGATGTTTATACGGGCAATAAAGATTCTTTAGGCGATCAGTTGGTTTATGCCAATAAATCCGGTGTACCTGTTGCGGTTATGGTTATAACTGATGATAAAACCAAAGAGATGGTCTTTTGTGTAAAAGATCTTAAATCTGCAGTAGAGAAGCAAGATAAAGATCTTACTGAAATTGATCGGGTAGTGGAATCTGTGAAAAGGTTCCTGAACCAATAATCCCTCGTTCACAGCTCCTGTTGGGCTGTTCCTAACATCCTTCCATTCCTGCAAAAAATTTGTCAGGATTGGAAGGATGGAGGATAGAAAAATAAATCTACTCTAATAAGTTGGATAATATGACGTGTCTAGGCAAAAAATATACTTTTAATCTTAAAAATTTCCATGATGTGGTTTTTAATAATAGCCATGTAAAAATTTGCCCCGAAGCGGCAAATCGATTGGATGAAACAAGAAAATTCGTTGATCATCTGCTGGAAAACAACATCAAAGTATATGGTCTTTCAACAGGTTTTGCTGATTTAAGAAATCAATCGATCGACCCCAACCAAGCCGCTCTGTTATCTTGCAACCTAATTGAAAGTCATGATGCGGGAATCGGATCTTCTTTGCCTCTAGATGTAGTTTTAGGAGCTATGGCCGTTCGTGCATCTTCTTTAGCAAAAGGTCATTCGGCTTTTCAACGAACTAGCCTAGAAACTTTAGTTGCCATGATTAACTCCAAAATCATTCCATTCATTCCTAAAACCGGTTCTCTAGGTGCTAGCGGCGATCTCGCTTTTCTAGCTCGTGTTGGAAGAGCCATGAAAGGGGAAGATGTCCTCGTATCATACAAGGGCAAAGTAGTGTCAGCCCGCGAAGCCTTAAAAAGCGAAGGGATCACTCCCTTTAATCCTCTTGCTAAAGAAGGGTTGGCTGTTACCAACGGCACCTCCTTTATGATATCCATGCTTTCTATTGCCTATATTCAAGAAATAAATGAATTGGAAAATCTTTTAGCCCTTCAAGGTTTGTTTTACAATGCTATTGGCGCTATTGACGCGGCGTTTAATAATTGCGTGCAAAATGTACGTAATCAGACGGGTCAAGAAATGGTAAGTACTATTCTCTCTCGCCACTTTGCCTCGTCCCCATTTATAGATTTTACTGGTGTCCAGGATGATTATTGTATACGCTGCATTCCCCAGATTTTCGGCCCCAAAATCGAAACGATCCTTGAACAATTTCCCAAGATAGAAAGGGAATTGGATGCGGTTACCGATAATCCTCTTTTCTTTAAAGATAAGGAAATCAGCTCAGACGTCAACCCGGACCGTTATTTTACTTTCAAAGGTGAAAAATGGGCTGTTTTATCTGGCGGAAATTTTCATGGTGAGTATATTACCACAATCGCCGATACCATGTGCGCTGCCAATGCCAAAATCGCTTTGACAATAGAGCGTCAAATCACCTACATGTTGAATCCCTATCGAAATAAAAATAAGCTTCCCTGTTACTTGATCACGGATCCTTCTTTAATAGGGTTGGCTTCCGGATATATGATTACCCAATACACTGCTAACGCTCTTACACAGAAAATCGCTCAGCTCGGTATGCCCACTTCCATTTTCAATATCACCAGCGCTAATGAGTCTGAAGACGTGGTGAGCTATGGGGCCTCAGCTGCTGAAAGATTGCTCGAACAAATTCAACTTCTTCATGAACTTCTTGTCATATATCTTACTGTAGCCATTCAAGCCTATTCCATTGTACGCCAAAAACATCTCAACAAAGGCAATCGAATTTCTTCAGATCTTTTGGCCGAGCAGCTATTTCAAAAAATTCAAAGTCTGACAGGAGAGGAATATCCAACCACCATAGAAACGAATTTTGAAAGAAAATATCAGGCAGCATCAGAAATATTATCATCAGATGCGCTTCGGTCCATCATGGGATATCCGCTTTATACGCAACTACGCAATGATAAACCTTACGAGTCTTTAGTATCCAAATTTGTATGCGCTCGTTCTTTAGGAAATTTTGATGCACTTTCAAGAAAATCCTAAGCCATTTTTTCTGCCATGGGTTTTCGCATTGTTGGCTACCATTTCTGTTTTTACAACAGATTTGTATCTAGTTTCCTTTCCTTATATGCAGGATTTTTTTAGCACTTCAGTCTTCAACATACAGTTGACTTTATATGTCTATTTTTTGGGGTTTTCCCTTTCTATGATTATCTCAGCGCCATTATGTGATAGGTTTGGATATCGACAGGTGATATTGGCGGGATTAACACTATATTGTGCAGCTAGTTTGACTTGTGTCTTCAGCACTTCGATTTCTATGATGATTATGTGCCGTTTTTTGCAGTCCTTTGGGGCCGGATTCAGTAGCATTCTGAGCCGCGTGGCGGTACGGGATCTCTATGAAAGGGACGACCGGGTAAAACTGTTCGTATATTTATTTGTAGCGATGGCAGTTTCCCTTATTGTCGCACCATGGCTGGGCAGCTTTTTTTTCCTGAACTTTGGCTGGAAAGCCAACTTTTTGTGGATGAGCTGTTATAGCGGTGTTTTATTATTAGCAGCCTATAGAACTATTCCTGTAAGATTGCAGGCAAAATCTTGGTCCTCCTTCTCTTTTAGGAAATATTGGATTGTTACAAATAACAGGAAATTCCTCACTATAGTATTTGCTATCGCATTTCTTTGGGCGGGATTTTTGGTATTTATCTCAAAGGCTCCCTTTATTTTTGCATCTGGCCAAGATACTTATGAATTTGTCATTACCTATTCTTTTGTTATCGTAGGGATGATTTTCGGCACCTTAGCCGCGAGGATCGTTAGCAATAGGTTAGGAATCCCTCATGCAATTTTCATAGGAATATGTATTGCACTCCTTGGAGCAATTACACTTGCCGTTTCCTTTTATCTCTTTGAAAGCACTTTGGCAATTGCCATTCCAATGTTTATTTATCTTCTGGGGATAGGTATTGCCCTTCCCAATTGTCAGGCTGCTATATCGGACCTTTTTGATCCGACATATGCGAGTGTATCGTTTAGCTTGTTATTTTTTTTGAAGTTTTTTCTTGGAGCTGTTGGAGGAGTGTTTATTGCACAGATGAATGAATCGCTTCATTACTTTGTCGGAATGATTTGTTTTTGTGCTGCCGGCGCGTTTATTATTTGGTATCTTCCATATGGAAAGTATGGAGAAATCGGCGAACAAGCGGTGCAAAGATGATCGCGATGATCACGAGGAACACGATTCCACTAAACAGGGCATAGCTGCCTGCAAAAATTTTTCCCCCATCCGTTTTTAATTCTGTCACAGGTCCCATTCCCGATAAAATCATAGCAGCATTCACATAAGAGTCTACTACAGACATATTCTCAAAGTACTGATAGCCCTCCATACCTGCCAGTAGGGATAAAAATATAATTAGAACTCCAAGAAATAGATTGCGAAGAAACTTCTTTATAAATTGACTTTTTGGGATGATCTTTTGCTGTATTTCGGGCATTGTTTTCTCGTTTATATTTGTTTTCTATTAAAGTTCCGCCCGCGACATGCGGGTTTCTTCTACATCGAGTTCGTTTTCTAAACGACCTAAAAGTTTGTCGTCAAGCTCCTGTTCTTCCCACATTTTTAGCAGTTTATCACGTTGTGCACGAATAACTTTATGTCTAGCCGATTCAAGTTTTTGCAATTCCTTTTCGTTAGAACCGGAAATTTCTAACACTTTTTTTTGCAAATTGAAATAGGATTTAAGAAAATCAGTTTCTACCTGACTTATACTTTGAGATTTATACAACTGATGGATTTTTTCTTCAGCCACTTTTGCAAGCTGCTTTCTCACATTGTATAGCCCTGATTGTTCTGTTTGGGGAGAAATTTTCAGCCATTTAATAAGAGAAGAAAGCGTGAACCCTGGAATTAATAATGTGAATAGTATTACCTCAAAACTAATAAATATGACCTCATCGCGTCCTTCCAGTGGCATTCCATTTGAATACGTGAGGGGCAGCGCTAAAGCTGCCGTCAAAGAAACAATGCCTCTCATTCCCGACCATCCTATCAGAGCCGCATCTTGCAAGATTTGCGGACAAATAATGGCTGACCTAGGGCTGTAAAGGGCTCTTACATAAGAAACACAACTTTTCGTATAAACCCAAATCATCCTCACTATGGTCATTGCAAATACAATGAGTATGGCATACCCGGTATATTGCATTATTTGCTGTATAGTCATTTCACTTGTCAAGGTTCTCAGCTGCAGACCAATCAATATAAATACAAAACAGTTTAAAAGAATGATAAAAGTATCCCATACGGCAAATCCAATTACTCGTCTTTGTGACGAATGATGCTTAAGAAGTACTCTTGAACCAATTAAGCCCGCGACTACAACTGCAAGTACCCCTGAAACACCCATGGCATCGGCCAAGATATAAGTGATGTATGGTATCGTAAATGAAAATACGACTCCAGCAACCGGATTAAGATAACTTCTTGAAAATCGTTGCAGGATGGTCCCCAGAGTCAAACCGATAATTATACCACCGGAGACTACTTTTACAAACTCGAAGCTTGCTTCAGAAATTGAAAAAGCTCCGGATAATAACGCAGTAATTGACATCCGATAAAGAACAAGTGCCGTGGCGTCATTAATGAGGCTTTCCCCCTCTAAAATTGTCAACAAACGAGATCCAATTGCAAAGCGTTTGAGTATGGCTGTGGCTGCTACAGCGTCGGGAGGAGATACAATTGCACCAAAGGCAAAGGCGAGAGCCCATGGGAATTGTGGGAAAATCATTTTAAAGATTATCCCTATAACGAACATAGTACATACTACCAACCCCAAAGCTAAGGAAAAGATCGTCCTCCAATTCTTTTTAAATTCCCTGAACGAGATTCCATACGAGGCGTAATGAAGTATAGGGGGAAGAACGACAACGAGTATCAAATTCGGATCGAAATGCACAATGGGTAGGAATGGAAAGAACCCAATAGCAGTACCTCCAAGGACAAGGGCAATAGGATAGGATAGATTAATCTTTTGGGCAATTCCGACAAGAATAGCCGCTGCAAACATAAGTAGAATAATTGTTTCAAAGCTACCCATGGGAGCCGATATTTAATTTTTCAAGATGTTGTTTTCTTTGTTTCATAAATACGTGAGTGTAACGCACTTCAAAAATTTCGCAAAATGGTATTTTTCTTTATGGCACTTCGTCGAGACCGCCTTCGTGCCAAGGGCCGCATTTGACTAAGCGTTTGCATGTCAGCCACACCCCGCGGCACACTCCATGTTTTTTAATGGCTTGCTCGGAATAACACGAACAGCTTGGAATAAATCGGCATGGGCTTGTCGGTGTAATGATAGGGCTAATGCATAATTGATAAAAACGGATAAGGGCAACCGCAAGTGTTTTCATGTGAGTTTTAACAAGTCTCTAGATACCGTCAAAAGAACTTCTATCACAATCAAGCAAATAATTGTCCATTCCAGCCGGCTGGAATGCTGATGGTTCAATTCGTTGCCTAACATCTCAAAAAGCTCATGGACTACGTCTAGACGGTGATTTAACACTTCCACGCGTGTTTCGAGATCCAAGTAATTGGACATCATCTTGTAAAGAGGTTCCCTCTCAGGATATTCCCAGAAGAATTCAGGAGTATCCAACACATCTAAGTGCAAGTTGACGGAATTTCTTTCGATGAAGAGCTCTCCCATTTTCTTTCTGATTTCCTTGCGCGACAAAGGGATTTTCCCTTGTTTGGCGAGATCTTCCGGTAGGTGTTTGGTGCTGTTGAAGGTGTTTTGAATAGTAGTTTCAAAGGTGCTAAGTTTTACTGATTGTGCGATGGCGTGGGAGACGGCGATTTTGGAAAGGATATCCTGATCGGTAAAAGTAATTTCATCTTCAATAATTTTGGCTGTATCGCCGTAGATGTAGGTAAACTCATCGGTTTCCACTTCTTCGCGAGGCTGAAATTCGAATTCCTTGATTTCATCTAGAAATTTTGATGCTTTTTCCTTATTTAAGCCCCAAAAAATGGAGGCTCCATATGAGAAAAAGAGGATATCGACATTCACTGTTTCGATAGGAACTTCGATGTGTACTACATCTCGGTATAAGGCAGTTTTATAGCGGTTGCGCATGAATTCAAATAAAGGCTTGATTCTATACGATGTTGCTGTACAAAAGGCTATGCATTCCATAAAAATACTTTGTTTAGGTCTATTTTAGCTAATGGGGAATTAAAAGCAAATGGGAGAGCATTACAGAGTTTGGAGTGACCAATTTGCGAAAGAGGGGACTTGAACCCCTACGAGGTTTCCCTCACTACCACCTCAAAGTAGCGCGTATACCAATTCCGCCACTTTCGCATGGGATGTAAAAAGACAATCATCTTAGCATTTTTTCCCTGAACAATGCAAGAGGAAACGTTGAACATTGTTACATTTGGGAATTCAGAATTCAGAATCCAGAATTCAGAATAAGAGACAATCTGTTGTTTTTAAGTAAGTTAGAAAAGGTTCTTTTCTTCCACGTTGCTATTTACGCGATAAGATCTCTTTCCATACCTTAAGAACATCTCTTTCTTCCTGTTCTTGAAAATATAGAGACTTTATGAGTTCAGAATTTTGCTTTGCTTTCTTTAGTTGTTCCTGAGGGTGAAGATCAATGTTGGCGGCGATCATTTCTACCGCTTTTGCAAATCCGAGAATATCTTGATTATCAATCGGCACGGCAAGAGGGGGACGAATGAATTCTTTTCCACCTTGACCATGATAACCTGCTACTAGGCATCCACAAAGAATAGCTTCCATGGCAGGAAGCGAAAATCCTTCAAAAGATGCCGAACTTAAAAATATCCAGGAGTTTTTTAGAATTTCAGCCACTTGATCTTCAGTTTGATTTTCTATCGGAACAAAAAACCAACCCTTTAAGTTCCCTCGTGTTAATAATACGCCTACCAACTGCACAATATCGTGCCAAGATTTTCTGGTCATGTAGGCAATTTGCTTACGCTTGAATGGGGAAAAGGCAAACTTCTTATGATCGACAGAAAGTCTCACATGGTACAATGGAATCGATGGAAATGCAAAATGCATATACTCAAAATTGTCTTCTGAAACCACGATTATACCCAACAGAGAGGAGGCATTATACGGGTTATTGGGCACTAAACTTTTATCACTAAGAAAAGGTGCTGGAGGAAGTATCAAGTTATTAAAAGTATAGTAGGTATTTTGACTGAAAACGACAAAAGGTTGTTGCAATATCCCCATCGAAATCACATCGGAAGATAAGGCATTTATTTCAGGAACTACCACAATATCGTGAGAATTTATGGGAGGAAGTTGTTCTGTTGTTGTATGTAATGGAAGACCACGAGGATAGAATGGAAAATCTTTTGTCCCCGATGGCCATGATGGATAGACTATTGACGTATTATTTTGAAACCATGTGCAGCGGAAATTAGAATGGAAATGCAATACAAAGGCCCTGTGTCCATGTCTATTCAAAATATCGACATGTTGATAAATTTTTTTTACTCCTCCCGAGATGTCATTAGTATCTTGACAAAGAAAAAAAATACGTCTTTCAATCGAATCCATGTAATCAATCCTTCCACTTCATTTTGTTTGAAATGAGGCAAATGAGGCAAATAAATTAGTATTTTTTATTATAATTCGCCTCATTTGCCTCATTTTTTGTCTCGATTGAGGCAAATCAAAGTCAATGAGGCAACATTTGCTTGTCGAAAAATGAATCAATCTTGCGGCAAAGAACTGATGACAATTGTAACGCGGCCAGCTCCTCCAATGAACGGCTATAGGCTAGAATAGACACAATTCGGGCCTCCTCGGATGTAAGCGTTGTTGATCCCCTCGGAGCATGCCTCTCGCAAAAGCTTTCGCCCTCAGAAATATGCTGGGATGCCAATTCTTCATGGCAAAGACTGCACTGCGAATTAAGGCCGAAAAGGCCGTCATGACGCAAGATCTTGAGCCGGAAACTTGCAGCCAGTATCTCCGGAAAGGGAGCTAAAGGAATCTTTTCCATGTAATAGAGCAGCAGCTTGTAAAGGTCCGGGGAGGGCTTGTGGAGCATCTGTGAGGCTAGCAACGCTTTGCCCATATCGCATGCCGCTTCCAAAGAATTCAGATTTTTCCGCAATTGTAGATTGAGATTGAGGACTGAAAGCTCGCGGCACGTGTAAAGCTCGCTTTTATGTATTGTATAAATGAATTCTGCGTGGGTGAGGGGAGCGGTATTGGATCCTTTTCCTTCTTTTTTACTCCATGCCCTTTTCACAAAGATTTTCATCAATCCCGCTTCTTGTGTAAAGAGGGTAAGGATTTGATCATAGTCTTTATAATTAAGGGCGGTCAGGATGACTCCTTCGCATTTGTGAGTTTGGGTATTCATATCATCTTATTCGAGTTTCCTTGTATATTAATCTATTCCCGAGTAGAATGCTACCCTTAGAGCACCGATAGCTCAATGGATAGAGTACCCGGCTTCGAACCGGGTGGTTGGAGGTTCGAGCCCTCTTCGGTGCAAATTTTAATCTTATCTTGCCTATTGTTTGTGAATAAATTTGCCATACTCTCACACTCGTACGTCTCCTTCTCAGAAGAGATTTTTCGCCGCTTAGGCAAAGGTCGCCGGCAGGCAGGTACTCTCTACTCCCAACTCCTCCGCAAAGGGAAACTCGACCGAACAGACCCGGTATTTCGCAATGCCCAAGAATTGCTCGATGAAATCCTAGACCTTACCGGCCTCGATTTGCCTGAACTTTTAGACTGTCGGCAAGATGGAAATACAGGGAAATTCTTGCTACGGACTCCTGATGAGTTAGAAATTGAATCAGTGTTGATTCCCATGCAATCCGGATCCACCCTCTGTGTATCTTCTCAGGTGGGCTGCCGCATGGGATGTGCCTTTTGTGAAACCGGCCGCATGGGGCTGCTGCGCAATTTAAGTGTTGAGGAGATCGTTAGCCAAATCTATATGGCGAGGGTGAATTTGGGAGCAGCAGTCCGTAATATCGTTTTTATGGGCATGGGGGAACCGTTTGACAATTATGATAATGTCATGGGGGCAGTTCGCATTTTGACCGATCCTTTGGGCTTTGGATATGGGAAAAAACATATTTCTGTGTCAACGAGCGGATGCGTCGATGGAATTGAACGACTCATGGATGATAAGGGTGATACCCCGAATTTAGCCGTTTCGATCAATGCTCCGACTGATGAACTTCGCAATCGCTTAATGCCCATAAACCGCACTCATAATTTGCAGCAGCTTCATCAGGCGATGGATGCTTATTGCCGAAAGACGAGACGTCAAATTTTAATAGCCTACATTTTGCTTCAAGGAGTAAACGATACCCTTGAGCATGCAGATCAATTGGCTGCTTACTTGCGGGGGTTGGATGTTAAAATTAACATTATACCCTATAATCCGCAGAGTAGAAGTCGTTTTGTGGCATCCGAAGATGTTGTAATGGAAGAGTTTACAAAACGCCTTCGAGAACACGGCTATTATACTCTTCTTCGGGCGACGAAAGGGCAGCGAATTATGGCAGCCTGCGGGCAGCTTGGGAATCTTAAATTGAGGCAAAAAAATCAAACTTTTCGTGTTAAAAATGCAGAGTCTGTATAATAAGAGATAACGGGTACCAACCACGAGGTGATGTATGAGTCGGAAAGCAGTAGCAGAGAAGTTTCGCAATGAAGCCTATGACATTGCAGTCACCGGCCGTCATGTGACGATCACGGATGTGATGAAAGATTATGCCATTGACAAGGTATCTAAGATCGATCGTTTTAGCAATAGAGTGATTGATGTGAACGTGATCATGGATATCCAAAAACTTGAACAAAGAGTCGACATCATCATGAAAGTCGACCATATCGTCATCAAAGCTTCTGCTTCCAGCGATAATATGTACGCATCGATTGATAAAGCTGTGGATAGGCTTACAACCCAATTGCGTCGATACAAAAGTCGGATCCGCGATCATCAACTGAAGGGCGGTTCCGTTATCGATATGAATGTGAAAGTTTTAGAAGCGGCTGATGAGAATTTGGCTGAAGTGAATGACGATATCGATTCTGTCACTAGTGAGAAGCTTGTCGAACAATATCGTCCGCATAAAATTGTGTCCCAGGAAACACTCCCTTTGAAAAAGTTGAATTATCATGAAGCTGTTATGAAAATGGAGCTTTCCGGCGATATTTTTATGGTATTCCGAAGCGAAGAGGATCATAAGCTAAAAGTGATCTACAGACGTAACGACGGAAATTTCGGCATCATCGAACCTGAAAAATGACACATTATTGCCCCATACGCAAAACAACCGTATCTACTCTTCCGGAAGAGCGCGTTCGTGTGAACATTCTTAATGATCTTATTGAAAGACTCGGATTTCCCGCTAGCGGCATCACAGTCGAAAAAGAACTGTCGCAAATGCCTCATCTCCAAACCACAACATCTCCTCTGCCCCAGAGACGGGCGGATATCGTTTGCTTCGCCAAAGGTATTCACCCGACTTATGACCTGTTCCCGTTGCTCTTAATCGAATGCAAAGCTGTTAAATTGACGGATAAAATGGTGAATCAAGTAATGGGCTACAATTACTACTTGAAGTCTTATTTCATTGCATTGGCAAATGATCAGGAAATTCGAATGGGTTGGTTTGATGCAAGTGCAGGGGTCTATCGCTTTATCCTGCACCTCCCAACTTTCAAAGAGCTCTTGGCTTCTATTCAACCTAGAAACGGCGAAACGCAGAATTCAGAATTCAGAATACAGAATTCAGAAGAAGAGACAATAGGAGGCTATGTCCCTCCTTCTAAATTCTGAATTCTGTATTCTGAATTCCTCCGCGTTAATGAATTCCAACTCGGTTTTCAATTGCCGTTTCTAAGTTAAACCAAGAAGATCTCACCTTTTTCCACCACAATAGGAATCTTCGTTGCATTGTCTCCGGGCATGTTCTCGCATCCTCCGGTTCTGACATCAAATTGCCACCCGTGCCAAGGACAGGTGACGATCTGATTTTCTAGATCCCCTTCACCTAGAGGGCCTCCCATGTGTGGACATTCATTTTTGAGGGCAAAAATTTCCCCTTGAATTTTGAATAGTGCGATTTCATACTCGGGTCCTTGCACGATAATAGATTTCCCTTCTTCGATATCTTTCACGTCGGCCAGTTTTTTCATTGATGTTTCCTGCTTCAACATTTTCTCCTATTTTGAAAATTCGCCACAATCTCCATCCAATTTTAAAACGCAAAGGCGCAAAGGAGTAGTCATTGTCACAACAATTATACGTGGAGGAGTGCAAAGAGAAGCGAGGAATACACCAAGAAGACTTCAAATTATTTAAAATTAAATAATTAAACTCTTCTTTACGCTCCTTCGTGAATAATTGTTGTGACAATGACTACTCCTTTGCGCCTTTGCGTTTTAAAATTGGGTTGAGATTGTGGTAATTCTGTCTTTATTAAAATCCATGGTCCCCGCCAACGACTCCCGATGCATTCTCTGAAAAGTAATAGGTTGTCAAATAGGGATTATTCGTCGTTGCTGTACACCATCCAATCTGATTTTCAAAAAATGCTGCCAACTCCGCGTCTTGATCCGGGTATATCACCGTAAATCCTTGAGGCGGAATGTGTAATGTGCGATTTAGTGTTGTAGCGTCCTTTTCTCTGAAAAATGTCAAATCGACATCAGCGGTTTGGGTGTGATTGACATGTGGAGAAGAGTTCATCAGCCATACCGATGAATGGGGTTGGGCTGCTAAAAAGGGTGCCCATTTGAAGGATTTAGGCTTGGCTTCCAATGGAGGATTAAATGGTTGCAAATTCGTACAGATATTGCAGGGTAATTGTGGCCCTTCAACTCCCATATCAAGTCCAAGTTTTACTCGCGCCGGAAGCCGGCTGCCCTCTAAAGTTTTGGCGATAATCCGAGCTCCTAATTCAGGTAGGGGAGAGATTTTGAGGTCACGGCAAATCTCTTTGAAATGAAGAACAATAAATTTGTCATCCGGAGATTTCACTTGGACAATATTGGTTTTTTTGCCTAGCAAAGTCCCATTTTTATCATAAAACTCGACATCGATAGTGAATATTGAAGGGGAGTAGATTGGGTAGAAGTAAACATTGGTAAAGTGGCTGCCCTCAATGGTTACAGGGATCATCAGCGAAGCTGTATACCATTCTGCAGGAGGTTGTTTCCAGTAATCGCTATCAGTTTCTGCCTTCGTGCAATCATAGTAAGAATGTGTAATCGACAACGCAGGAAGTGATTTTTGCAAGTTCCCGACGACTAGCCGTGGGAAAATCCATTGAACATCAAAATTAACTTTGCAGGCACCTACTTTTCCCATAAGAAAGCCTTTTAGATCGGTTTCTCGTGCGGGGTAGAGGATGTTAGTCTGATAAGGCGCTAAATCGCCTAATTCTTTAACATAGGACAAAACCTTACCTTCATGATTGTAGAATTGCATCCGGATCTTGCTGTTTTTTACATGGACTGGTCCGTTGATCAAGCCAAGGAACGGTTCGTGATCCTCATCGGCATAAATATTAAAGCCGGATTCCGGAACGGCTGTTTGCGAGTTCCTTTGCAAATCATCATAGTCGTTATATACCCTTTGCGCTGTATGCACTACAGTACTAAAGGCAGGGCCATAATAGTTGATCACAGTCGCTGGAAAAGGAAACACCATATTCGAATTGGAATAGAATTCCACTTCCATGCTGCCTTCAAATGGCTTATCCGTCTGAATTCCAGCCTTTTCCAGCATTTCTTTAACTTCCAACCGGTAAGTCTTTGCCTCTTGGATCTGAAAATTCATCCTTGAAAGCAATGCTCCTGCAAGCGATCTAAGTGTTACAACGGCTCCGATGGATTGAATGTTGCGTTTAAGCATCCAATAACCCATGAACAATATGCGTGAGGAGATATCTTTTTGGTGAAAAACTGGGAATATGGCAGAAGAACGGAACGTCGGTTTAGGGGAGATCGCTTCTACGGTTTTGCCCATAGCGGTTTCTAAGTGAGCATAATAACTTCGCATTTTCTTCCCTGGAATTCTGAATTCTGGCTTCTTTATTTTTATGCGATCTCTTCGTTAAATCGCAACCAATAAAAACCTAATGAAAAATTTTAGATTATATGGTAAAATAAAATTTGAGGGAGCAACCCAATTGCTCAATACATTATGGATCAAAACTCATCATTTCAATCTCCGGATGAGAATATATCTTTTGAGCGTCTTTTAGAACAGTTAGTGGATTTAATGCAATATACGGTTGATAATGCCGATAAACCGATTAAAAAACCTCTTCCTGAAGATTTTCTGAGTCGACTCGATCAAATTGAAAAACAAGTGGAATTATTTTGTCAGTTCAACAAGGCCTTTATTGATAACATTCAAGAGTCCAATTTGATGGGTGATGAAGCAGATCCTTCAGCTGAAATATACACCAAAAGCGAAAAACGAATCCTTGAACGTGCTGAGCAATTAAAAAAAGAGGCGCAAATAAAATTTGATGCTTTGCGCCAAAGAGAGTTAGATGCCATTGCCAGAGGACAAGGACCTGAGAAACAATCATCAAAAAAAAAAGACGAAACAAAAGAAAGAAAAAAGAAATTTAAAAGAACAGGTTTTGATACGAAGTGGAAACCTATGTAAAACTGCAGGTGAAGAGTGAGCGAAGAACGTTTCCAATTAAATCTTAAGCGATGGTCTTTATTTTCTCCGGAAGCAGCACAAGAATTATCCAAAATTGATCCTAACGATGTTGTATTTTGCAAAGCTGAAAATGGATCTTCAAATCTTCGATTGACCATCGAGGGGCAATCATACGATTTCCATTCACAGATCGATCCAATCGCCGAAGCCAAAGAATGGGTGAAAAGACTTAACCTTAAAGACAAGCAAGTCTTGTATGTGTATGGCGTTGGCCAGGGTTATCTTTTTGACGCGTTGGAAGAATGGCTGCAAAACCCGGACCATTTCCTTGCGTTTTTGGAAGATAGGCTTAGCGTCATTCGTCGTCTCTTAGAAACTGAAAGAGGGACTCGCATTCTCCATCACCCCCAAGTCTGGTTGTTTTTCTTTGAAAATTCAACTTCAAATCTTTCACGTTTATGCGAGATGTTTCCAGTCCAGTCTTTTCAAGTAGAAGCAGCCGATCTCTATCAACGCATGTATCCAAAGCAAGTTCATGAACTCAAATCCCATATCGGTTTCTTGTCCAGTTTGTATTATAACCAGGTTTATGAGTATAAACTGTACGGCTTACCATTTTTCCAAAACTATTTCCGCAACCTTTTCTACTGGTCCCGATCGCATGTAGGGAATTCCTTGTTTGGCTCTTTTGAAGGAGTTCCTGCTATTATTTGTGGGGCGGGCCCTTCCTTAGACAAGAATTATGATGTTTTGGCTAAACTTTCCGATAGGGCCCTCATCTTCGCCGGCGCCACAGCGATGAATGCCATCAACGCTAAAGGGATTGTTCCTCACTTTGGTGTTGGCATCGATCCCAATAATGAGCAAATGAGCCGCATCATTATGAATATTGCCTATGAAACGCCTTTTTTTTATCGCAACAGAATGAATCATGAGGCTCTTGGACTCATCCATGGCGACCGTCTAATGATAAGTGGTAGCAGCGGCTATGATATCGCATCTTATATCGAAACTAAATTGGGAGCAGATGACCTCATAACCATTGATGAGGGAATGAATGTCGTAAATTTCAATTTATCTATCGCCAAAGCCCTCAAATGCAGTCCCATTATTTTTGTGGGTCTCGATCTCGCCTATACAAACAATCAATCCTATGCTTCCGGACTCCAGCATCATCCCATTCATACCCGCAGCAAACATTTTAGGACCAAAAGCCAATCAGATGAGCTCCTGCTCAAAAATGATATTTTTGGGAATCCGGTCTCCACTCTCTGGAAATGGATTGATGAATCGCTTTGGTATGCAAACTCTTTCATTGTAAATCCCGTAAAGCTCATTAACGCAACTGAAGGGGGCATTGGACTGCCATTTATTCCCAATATGCCACTGGCAGAAGCGGCTGAAAAAATGTTGACTAAACAATATGATTTCGACTCTCATGTCCATGGCGCTATCTACAATACCCCGTTCATATCCAGCGCCTCTGAAGAACATGTCTTTTCTATCCTAAATGAGTTGGCAGAAAGCATGAAAACATGTTCTCAATTGCTCAACAGCCTTCAGGAAGAATATACTCAGCTTCTCCAACACAATGCCGATATTGAACCGGTTCCGGATGATTGGGAAAATGAAGCAATCAATGGTTTGCAGAAAAAACTCAAACAAGAAATCGCTTTCACAAGTATGTTAAAACGGTTTGAAGAGGCATTTAATACAGAAAGAAAGAGAGAGTTCAACAGGATCGAACTCGACAAAGATCTTTTTACTCCCCGCGAGATCAGGCGAAGACGCCTCACATTGGATCAGCAGCGCCTATCCTTCCTGCAAAATGCCGCCAGTAGGCAAGAGGCTTTGCTCAGAGTGGTAATATTTGAGGAAAAACAGAAAGCACAGCAAAGGCAAGCGCAAGAGGCAATCGCGATCTCAAAAATTAATCCTCCAGTAATACCTCAAGCGGCAGGTACTGTCTATTCATACGAAAATCATATCCTTACGATCATTGATCCGGAATTCAATCTAAATTACAAAGAGGAGTTTACTCCGGATCCGGGCGAGGGATCATTGTATTACGAAAATGGATCGCCGAAGCTGTTATCCCATTATAAAGGGGGAAAACTTCATGGACCTAGTTCAGCGTATAGCCAGGATGGGAAACTTCTATCCCAAAGCTGGTATATCGATGGAGTTCGCCAAGGGAAATCCATTTTTTACTACCCTTCCGGAGCCTTGCACAGCATACGGCGCAAAAAGGATGGAGTTTCAGAAGGCCGCCAGGAGTATTTCTATGAGAACGGTGGAGTTCGTGCAGTTGTCCCTTATTGGAAAGGGCGTTTGCATGGTGAAATTTTGTTATACCATCCGACAGGAAAGCAAGCTAGAGAGCTGCATTTTATCGATGGGAAGAGGCAGGGCGTCGATAGGATTTGGAATAGTGAGGGAAATTTGATTATCGAAGCTCAATTCGAGGACGATAAACCGACAGGGACTGCTCGAGTTTGGTATGACAATGGAAACCTTGCACAGGAATCTGTGTATGATGATGTGACAAATAGCTGCAAGGTCTCTTTATGGAATGAGCATGGCTTCCCCATTATCGAGCAAGCGGATTCATCTGAAGACTATTTTGAGAACATTACGAAGCAAACCGGTGTGGTAACGAAAAGTCTGACTGATGTATTTAGGCAAATTAATTTAATTGTTCCACTTATCGCCGAAATGGCAGATGTAGGAAAAGATACTGCGGAAATGAAAAGTTATCAGCAAGATCTTGTTGAGGTGAGCAAAGCGATTGAAAATCTGCAGGAAATGAATAGCAAAATTGCAGCTGAAGCAGGTATCGACTTGCAAGATAGGAATGAAGATGTCTGGAAGACGTTAAAATTAGAAAAAGAGATGAGGAGACAATTAGAAGGCTTTTCCCAAAAGATAAATACTGACATCAACAATCTTCACGCAACCCTAAAAAAGACGTTAGAAGAACTCGCTAAGAAAAGAAAAAAGGATGAGATCGATTCCTAGGGGGGGCCAAGCTTTGCAAGCTCATCCTGGGATAGCGCGTGGTTAACAAAGATATTCTATAAGATCATTACATGGGCTTTACACGTATCTATGATCCACGTGTTAGCTCAGGCTGAGCTTGCGAAGCCTGGGTCAATATGCCCCTGCATCTTAGCCCCGGAGGGGCGACACGTTTTTAAGACGTTTCCCCTTAATTAATTTGGATCATTAAATTGTAAATGGAAACGTTAGTAAAAACGTGTCGCCCCTCCGGGGCTAAGATGCAGGGGCATATTGACCCAGGCTTCGCAAGCTCAGCCTGGGCTAACACGTGGATCATAGATACGTGTAAAGCCCATTAATGATCTTATCTACCACATTGCTACGGCTCATGTAGAAATAGAATTTTGATGAGATGCGAAAAGATTCATCAAAAAAAGCACTCTCTAAAATCTATTGTAAAGAAAAAAGGAGGTGATCGATTCCTAGAAGGTCGGCAGCTCGGAGTCGGGGCCTTCCTCCAGGATTTCCACAACACCGGAAGATGCCGGAGGGGAACTGCCGTAAGGGTCTGCACTGGTAACTGATATCGAAACGCTACCGGCGGGAGCTGTTGGGGCTGCAACGGGGGCTTTTAATGCTTCGATTCTATTATTTATCCTTTGAATATCTCCTTCGAGTTTACCTATTTTCTTTTGTAATCCAACTTGTCGATTTTCTAACTTTGTTATTTCAGCCTGAAGTGCTTGCTTTTCGTCCGGATCCGATATTTTCTTAATTTCGTCGCGTTTTCGTTTAAGTGTTACCGAATTCTTGTTCATTTCTTTTGTCAGATTTGTAATCTCTGCTTCTTTTTCTAAGATTTTCTTTTGAAGATTTAATTCTTTAATCTTCATACCTCTATCCGGAAGGCCTTCACTTGCCACCCTCTTTTTCTCTAAACCAATAGCTTTTTTCGCATCTTGTAAAGCTTTTTCATCTTCTATTTTCTGCTTTTGATTTTGCAAATCTGTGAGTTTCTTTTTTAATGAGTCTATTTTTGATGGAGAGGCTTTTATCTGTTGTTCTAAGTCGGCATGTTCTTGATCTAACTTTTGGATTTCATCTTCTAGAGCAGCCTTCTTAGCTGCATAGTTTGAATCTAGAGGATCCAATTTAACGTGTTCTGCTGTTTTTTTCACATGTTCGTTACGATTATCATCTCTATCTTTAATAAGCTTTGCCAATTTGATGGGTTCTGTTGCAATTTCTTTTTCAATATTTCCGATATCTTGCTTTATATCTTTGATTTCTTCTTCCATCTTTTGGCTTGTTCTAACAGGAGGTGGATTTTGCGACTGCATTTTATCCTGAGCATCTTTGGCCATAATTGCAACTGGAACCAAAACCAAAGCTAAGCCTGCAAATAAGAGAAAGGGGCAAAAGAGAGAAGCAATAAGCAATGCTGCCCCTGCTGTAATGCAAAGTATATTGGCAACTTGCGATACTTTCACATTGGTAGCTTGCTTTTTGGCAGCTTTGGGATCAACAGCTTGGTTTGCGAGTGTTATCTTGGAATCGTCCGTTACCTTTCCTGCAAGAGCGATATGCGAAGTAGGAGTTGTTGTTGTGGTTAGTACTGTTGCTGATGCTGCAGAAGCGGCGGCGGCAAGTTTTACTACACCAGAGGGAGATCCACTAATATCCGGAGCTTTTGCTGGTCGACCCATTGGGTCAGCTCTCTGCCATTTGACACCACCTGATACACCACCTGTTAGATCTGCTGTACTCATAATAAACAACCTTTGAAAAATTACTAATTATCTATTTATATTATATCATTTTATTATAAAACTTGGCAATGATCTTTTTTTAGCATAAATAAGGATAACAATGCAGGGAAATTCATTGGATTTAAGTAGGTTAAAATACATTCTGTATTCTGAATTCTGTATTCTGAATTTCCCCGCGTTGTTATGGTATACATTACAGGGGGAAATACATGACAAAAGACCATCGCTTCCATCAAAATTTGGAACTCTGGGCGCGTTTACATCCTAAAGAGGCTGTCTTACTGCCCTACGTAGAACCCGCCGGTATTGCTATTGGCTCTACAGAAAAGGGCGAGCCCAATCTCTACTTTCAAAAAGGCAAAAAAAAATTTCCACTTCATTCTCCCGAAGGGGCAGCCCTCGAAGCTCGGGAATGGTTTAAAAGCCTCTCTTTACGGAATATCCAAGTCCTTTATATTTACGGTGTCGGATTGGGATATTTCTATGATGCTGCCAAGTCTTGGTTGAAAAAAAAGTCTGATCGCACTCTTGTTTTCCTAGAAGATGAACTCAATGTACTGCGCCATTTTTTGGAAACTGAACGGGCAACCGATCTACTCAACAACCCCCAGGTTTACCTAATCTATCTTAAAGAGGGCAAAAACAAATTAGAAGCCCTGGATGAGATCTATTGGAATTTCGCTATGACCAAAGCCAAGGTCACGGCTTTGCCCTATTATAGCCAAGAAAAAGCCCAATTTTTCCAAGAATTGACTCACCAGATCGATTATACAGCCGATTTAAAAACGGCCCTTATTGAAGAATATCTAGATTTCGGAGGTTCCTATTTCATCAATTATTATCGGAATCTTCTCGATCTTCCCCAATCGTACTTAGGAGATCACCTCTTTGGGAAATTCGATAAAATTCCGGCCATTATATGCGGCGCGGGCCCCTCCCTTGAAAAGAATGCCCACCTTCTTCATCAGCTGCAAAACCGCGGCCTCATTTTCGCAGGGGGCTCCGCCATCAATGTATTGAATAATCACGGAATACAACCTCACTTTGGAGCGGGGATTGATCCTAACCGTGCACAGCAAGTGCGATTGCGTACCAACCAAGCCTTTGAAGTGCCATTTTTCTATCGCAACAGGTTAAATCATGAGGCTTTTCGCACTATTCATGGCCCTCACCTCTACATAACCGGCAGTGGAGGTTACGATGTTGCAGAATACTTCGAAGAAAAGCTCGATATCACAGGGGAATCCGTAGAAGAAGGGCACAATGTCATCACTTTTTGCATTGAACTTGCCCACAAGTTGGGGTGCGATCCGATCGTTTTCTTGGGTTTAGACTTGGCCTTTACCGATCGCAAAACCTATAGCGGAGGTGTCACTTTTGACCCCTCGGTTGAGCTCAAAACTATGGAGTTATATGAAAATTTCGAAACCACAGGCTTAATCCGAAAAGATATTTATGGGAATCCGATTTACACCTTGTGGAAATGGATTGCTGAATCGGAGTGGATCGGCGAATGGGCCGAGAAGCATCCTGACATCCGCCTCATCAATTGCACGGAGGGAGGATTAGGCTGCCCTGGAGTCCCCAATGAAATACTCTCGGATGCGGCAGCGAAATATTTCAACGAATCGATCGATGCCAGGAATCGGATTCATGGAGAGATCCAAAACAGTCGTATGCGGAATGCGTCCCAAGAAAAGGTCGAGGGCGCCATGCATGAGATGATGGAAAGCCTTAGAAGATGCGAGACTGACTTTGACATCCTCATCAAGGAAGCGGGAAAGGTGAAGGAAAAGATCCAGCAAGATCCCAAAACGCCTCCGCAATTGCTATCCGGAAAGGCAGTGCTGGCGGAAACTGAGTTGGCGGAGGAGCCCGGATATAAATATATTCTAGATATTTTCAATGCTGTTAGCACAAGGTTGTTGACCCGAGATCTTACAAGGATCAAATACGGCGCGAAGCCTAAGGCTGAGTGGCGCAAGAATATTTTGCGGATGGACGTCAACATTAAACGTCTGGAGTTTTTGCGTGATACTGCTAAGGTGAACGCTGAGCTGATAGACTTTGCCTTTGATGAGAGGGCTAAAGAAAAAAGGCAGCCCTGTAGGGTTGAGTCGATGAAAATTCCGCCGTTACGCCTGCTAAAGGAGGCGAAGAAAAAAGGGGGAGTGGACCACAAAAGCGGGCCATGGAGAACCTATTACGAAAATCGCGCGGTGAAAACAGAGATGCATTACTTAAAGGGAGTCCTTGAGGGTCCATCGGTATTTTATGGGGAAGATGGGAGGATATTGGCCAAGGGGGAATACAAGGGTGGAAAGTTAGAAGGGGAGTGTCTTTGGTATTATGCAACGGGGGAGAAGTATAGTGTTCAGAGGTTTTTGGGAGGGGTGTGGCATGGGAAGCAGGAGTATTTTTATATTAATGGCAGTCCCAAGACAATATTGGAGTATGATCGTGGGAATTTAGTTGAGGCTCTTCTCTATCGCGAGGATGGGACATTGGAGCGCAAGATCAAAGTGAAGTAGAAAAACCCCTTACTTCGAACTTTCGCTCTCAATTTTATACTCATTTAACTTGTTCCGAAGAGTCCGTATGCTTATGCCCAACACCTCCGCTGTCTTCGTACGATTGTTCCGCTGCACTTGCAATGTTTCTATAATCAATCGCTTTTCCAGCTCCTGCAATGTCGTTCCAATGGGTAGTGTGATAAACGGTGACCCGGGTTTTACCATCGTTGGATTTGACTCCACCGTTGGCCCTTGCGCAATATTATCGATGTAAAGATGTTCCGGTGCTATCAATGGTGCATTGTCCAACACTACAGCCCTTTCGATGATGTTTGCCAATTCTCGGGCATTTCCCGGCCAAGAATAATCTAAAAGCTTCTTTTTACTTTCCGGAGTCAACTTTTTGCCCGTCTCTTTATGGTTCTCATGGCACATTTTTTCTAGAAAGTATTCAGCGAGAGGAATGATGTCTTCCTTGCGCTCCCGTAGAGGCGGCAAATAAATCGGAACCACATTCAGCCGGTAGAATAAATCTTCACGCAACACCTTCTGCCCTATCGCTTCCTTCATGTCCCTATTCGATGTCGAGATCAACCGTACATCCACTTTCACAGGCTTTGTGCCGCCGACTCGCTCGAACTCCTGCTCCTGTATCACTCGCAGCAACTTGGCTTGCAGCAAAATCGGGACTTCAGTGATTTCATCCAGCAGCAATGTCCCTCCATTTGCCAACTCAAAACGGCCTGAACGTTTGGCATTGGCTCCTGTGAAGGCTCCTTTTTCGTGACCAAAGAATTCCGATTCGATCAACGTTTCCGGGACGGCAGCACAATTGACTTTGATGAAGGGTTTGTTGGCTCGCAATGATTGATAATGGATTTTTTGTGCAATCACTTCTTTTCCAGTTCCCGATTCACCGTGTATGAAAACGCTGGCATTGCTCTTGGCTACCCGTTCAATGTCGGCAAGGATTTTCTTCATGGCCGGACTTTCTCCGATTACAGGTATTCCGCTTGTAGACCCTCCGCCCACCTGCTGGCGCAGGTAATGGTTTTCCTCGACAAGCGACTGAAGCTCTCGTGCCTTTTCCACCACAGTTTCAATGGTTTCCGGAGAAAAGGGCTTAATCAGGTAGTTGTATGCACCTAAACGCATTGCTTCCACCGCATTTTCAATACTGCCAAAAGCGGTTATGACGATAACAATGGTCGAAGGAGAGATCTCTTTCGCTTTGCGCAAAACATCAATACCCGTGATATCTGGCATTTTCATGTCGGTAATGACCATATCATAGACCGTTTCTTTCATCATGGCTACCGCTTTAGTCCCATTTTCGGCAGTAGCGACATCAATATTTTTTCGGCGCAGAGTCTCTGCTAGAAAGCTGCGGACGATGAGTTCATCGTCCACGATGAGAATTTTATCAATTGACATAACTGCTACTCCTCGCTGCGTATTGGGATTCGTATCGAAAATGTTGTCCCCTTACCCACTTGGGATTCCACTTCGACCTGCCCCCCTAGGGCATGAATGATTTTGTATACTTCTGTTAAACCAAGTCCGTGGCCTTCGGCCCGAGTTGTAAAAAAAGGAGAAAAGATTTGTTCCAAATTTTCTTTTGGGATTCCTACACCGGTATCTGATACTTTTATCATGAATTCTTTGGTGGTTGCGTCCAGATAGATAAGCAGTTCACCTCCCTCAGGCATAGCGTGGATGGCGTTTGAGGCCAGATTCATGATAGCCGATTTTAATCGAGTCGGATCCATCAAAACAACTAATGTATCCCGCGGACATTCAAACCGCAATTCAATACGGGGATCTATACTGTCATCCGCATTCAAATGAAGAATCAATTCTTTCATCAGAGGAACTGCATCTGTTGACTCCAGCTTGATTTGAATGGGGCGCGAGTAATCCATCACATTGTTGACGAGCTGGTTCAGGTTATCGGTCCCTTCGACAATGTAAGATGCCAACTGCTGCAATTGGGGTTGATCCTTAAGGTCCCTTTGCAGTAGGGAGGCAAATCCTTTGATTCCTCCTAACGGATTGCGAATCTCATGCGCAACCATCGATGCCATCTCTCCTAATTCCTTCATGCGATCATTGCGGAGTGCCACACTTTCCAAACGTCGGATATCACTGATGTCACGAAGTAAAACAATCAAGCCTTGGGTTGTATTGACGGCTATTTTATATTCAGGATCCAATTCCTCATTACTCTCTTTTGTTACAAAGGTTGTATCGATTTCCAGGATTCTTTGGGTGTTCGTGTCCGGATTTAAGATGACTGTGGTTGTTTTCGGAGCTTTCTTATCGGATATCGCTTCCCTCATCGAAAATCCAAAAAGGTTGTCATCGAAGTTATGCCAAAAGTTTTGGAATAAAACGTTTTTGCTTTCAGCTCCTAGAATGGATTCGGCAGCGTTATTGTACGTCGTTACGATGCCATTTAGATCAAGAAATAGGATGCCTTGCGAAATGTTGCTTAGTATACTGTTCAAATAAAAGGAGATAAAATCAAGCTCTTCCACTTTGCTTTTTAACCGTTGATTCGCTTCCTCAACCTCTAAATTGACGGTTTTAAAGCGTTCTTTTAGCTCCCGGTAGGCCTCCTCTAAACGCTTGGTTTCCAGGCAGAAAAGATCGAAGGCAAGACTGAGCGCTTCCATTTTTTCATGTGGCTTCTGGCTTTCGGATACAGCTTGGACAGCTTTTTGCAATTGCGGATTTTTTGATTTAACCATAAATATAAATTTAATTTTACTCTAACTTGAGATTATGAAGGAATAACAATACTCGCAAGAGGAAAGATATTTGCGCAGTAAAAAAGGGGGAAAGGAGTTCTTGGTTGCCAAAAAATGGAGGAGTGTGGAATAATTCGTCTTTATGATTGTACATTAAAAGAAGTTTTAGGAGATCAAATGGTTCGTTTTACAGGCAAAAAAAATCGCATTGCGCGTCGTTTTGGTGTCAACATATTTGGCCGAACCCGCAATCCGTTGCTCCACAAATCCAATCCGCCAGGACAGCACGGGGCTCGTCGCCGTAAGAAGTCTGACTTTGGGGCTTCCCTTGAAGAGAAGCAAAAGTTGAAGGCTATTTATGGAATGCTGACTGAGAAGCAATTGGTAAGTTATTACAAGAAGTCATTGCAGACAGTTGGGAATACGGCCCACCATTTCGCCCAAATGTTGGAATGCCGTTTGGATAACATTGTGTACCGCTTGAAGCTAGCGCCAACAATATTTGCGGCGCAGCAGCTTGTTTCTCATGGACATATCCATGTAGATGGCAAAAAAGTGGATCGTCGTTCATTCCAAGTTAAACCAGGGATGGTTATTTCGGTGAAAGAGAAATCACGCAATAACAAGATCATTCAAGAGGCAATTGAAAGTCCAATGAGGACAGTACCGGACTATCTTTCCCAAGATACCGCGCACTTCTCTGGACAATTGCTTGCGTTGCCGATGGTAGAACAAATGCCATGGCCGCTTGAAATTAATTTACCGGAAATTTGCGACTTCCTAGCGCATACGACCTAATAAATTTTTCCTGTCCCTCCTCCTTTGTTCACACGACCCGGTTCGCCGGGTCGTGTAATTGAATTAGTCCGATTTGTCCAATTGCCCAATTCGTCCAGTTTTCTTTGCAACAACACAAAAAACTCCTAAAAACAATACCGATAATCCAACACAATGAACCGTTTGAACAGCAATCCCTCTGGGGAACTGCACTGTCCCCATCGCGATTCCCCAAATTTGGGTGCTGCCAGTGACAAACTTTTCTACTCCTAACAGTCCAACTGAAGCGATCACCGTCGCCCACACTGTTAACCAAATTCTGTCCCAAAAATAGAACGAAAGAATCTTGCCGGAATACTCGCGAAGGGCAAAAACAAGGATCGCAAGATTTACCCAAGCGCTTATATTGGTCGCATAAGCGACGCTGGCGGTTCCCCAGCCTAGGCCCATTACAAACAAAGCATTCAAGCCAATGTTCAGTGCCATGGAAATGACCGAAGCCGTAGTCGGTACTCGATAATTTTCCTGTGCATAAAAGGCCGGAGCCAAAATCAACACCAAAGCCATAGGGATTAATCCTAGCCCATATCCCCACAAACATTCTGTGGTCCGGATAATCGACTCATTATGAAAATCCCCATGTCCATACAAAAGATTGATGCTGCTTCCCCCTAGAAGTATTATCGCCGCTGTGATGGGAAGCATGAGCAACAGGCTGCGTTCCAAAGCGAATTCCAATAATTGGCGAAACTTACTCAATTCATTCGCTTTTACGGCTCTCGCTAGGGGAGGAAGGAGAGCTCCCGAGATCGCTATGCCAAATAATGCGAGCGGAAGCTGTTGGATGCGGATCGCATACCAGAGGTAAGCGGGGCCTTCAGGACTTGCATATCTGGCGAATAAGACATCTAATGCATTGTTGATTTGGGAAGCACCGACTCCGATGATTCCCAAAAAAAGGGGATGGCTAAGGCGACGGACATCATTGGAAAAGATGGTTACACTCTTTTTCCAATCGATACCTCCTATACTTCGCAAAATTTTCATGGTCTGAGGCACTGTGATCAGCCATTGGAATAGGCACGCGATGATAATCCAGCCTGACAGCCAGGGCATCGCAGCGGCAATGGGCAGATGCATTACGCAGAAAACACCGATAATCCAGGCGCAGTTAAAAGCAACGGGAGCAACTCCGGGAATGAAGTAGTTTTTTTCACATTGCAAAAGGGAAGCATTGAGTCCGAACAAACAGATGAAAAGAAGGCTAGGGAACATGAGCAAGCTCAAGAAAATGATCTCCTGATTTCCGGGGCTGAGATCACCGAGCCAAAGCACGAGTCCGCAGACGATCATTGCCAGTGCTATCAAGCCAGTAAGCAAAATGCTTAAAGAGCCGTATAAATCGACAAAAAAGCGACCGGCTTTTTCAGGGCTGTCTTTGCGCAGATTTTCAAATTGAGGGATGAAGGCAGTTTGGAGTGCTCCTTCGCCCAATAGGCGTCTGAGCAGATGTGCAAAGCGGAAAGCCATGAGGAAAGCAGCCAAAGTTTCTTGGGTGCCGAAAGCGAATGCCATGGCGATATCTCGAAGCAAGCCGGAGACACGGCTTAGCATAGTGCCGCTGAAGAAGCGTTTGGCGGAGCGCATAAGGCTATGAGTTGAATCATCCATGAAAGCAGAATACAGAATTTAAAGCACAGAATACAGAATACAGAATTCAGAATACAGAAGAAATTTGTCATGCGAGTGACTGTTTGACTTTTATGCCCTGTTACAGTTTCGTATGCCCTGCTGCATATTTATGAAGAATGCTAGCAATAAGCGTTTGATAGGGGATCCCCTCGTAAGCTGCCTTTTGCTTGATATTGAAGACATCAACACTAGAAAGTCGAATATTAATCCGCATATCTTTTCGCAAAGTATTTGCTGCAGTTTTGCATGCTCGTGCTTTCTCTTTTTCAACGCTTTTTATTGTGGCCCATTCTCCTTTTTCAAATGAGGATAAGAGATCTTTTTCTTCTTGATCAAAATCCTCGACGGGAGATTTTTTATTCTTTCGCATATTGTTACCCCTCAATGTATTGCTGTTTTAGGCTTAGTTTAGAGTATATCCCAACGTGTGCCTTTTGTCATCATATTCTTAAAAGTCAAATAGCCAGTCGTGCGGCAAATTTCTTCTGTATTCTGAATTCTGGATTCTGTATTCTGTTCTTTGATCTTTCTATAGTAACAGGGAGTTTTCACAAATGGCCGTCCCCGCGAGCAAACTTTTAATTGGAGCCCACACTTCTGCTGCCGGCGGAGCCCATAATGCACTCCTTGAAGGAAAGAAAATCGGCGCCACAACGATACAATTGTTTACTGCTAATCAAAAACGGTGGGATGGCAAACCCTTGACAAAAGAATCCATCGATTTATGGTTTGCTACCTTAAAAGAGACAGATTTGCGCGAGATCATGAGCCATGACAGCTATTTGATCAATTTGGGAGCCCCAGACCCTGAAAATTTGCAAAAGAGCCGCAAGACTTTCCATGAAGAAACGCTTCGTTGCTTAGATTTGGGAATTACTTATTTAAATTTTCATCCCGGCGCTGCCCTGCATGAAGACCCGCAGAAATGTCTCGATACAATCGCTGAAAGCCTGCTGCTTGTCGAACCTTTGCTTCATAAAAAAGGCTCCTTGCGTTTGCTCCTGGAAGCTACTGCCGGTCAAGGCTCCTCCGTTGGGCATAGCTTCGAACAACTAGCCTATATTATATCAAAGGTAGAAAAACATATCCCTATTGGTGTATGCATTGACACCTGCCATATATTTGCGGCAGGATATGACATCCGCACACCTGAGGCTTGGAATACAACCCTTGACAAGTTCGATCGCGTTGTTGGTTTGAAAAATTTATATGCCTTTCACGTGAATGATTCTCTTAAGGATCTAGGAACTCGCGTAGACCGCCATGCAGACCTAGGTAAAGGTTTGATCGGCCTTCCTTGCTTTGAGTTCCTCATGCAAGATCCACGTACAAGGAATATTTCCAAGTATTTGGAAACTCCGGGTGGATTGCCGGTTTGGGAGAAAGAGATTAAAATGTTACGCGACTTTGCGAGTCGCCAGTAAATAGAGATTTTAGAATAATGGAGATTACTTAAAGATGCGCACAAGAATAAAAGAATTAAAATATCCTGTACCGGGACGTCCCTCCCCCTTGGGCACTGAAATCACAGTAAAAGGTTGGGTCCGAACAGTTCGCAATCAGAAAACATTTTCTTTTGTGGAAATCAATGATGGTTCTACACTTTCGAACTTCCAAATCGTTGTCAATGCTGACATGCCGAAGTATGATCGGATGATTAACAGCCTGTCGACAGGTGTGTCTGTTTCAGTCAAGGGAACAATTGTTGCAAGTCCAACAAAAGCTCAAGAGTTTGAGCTGCAAGCCAAAGAGATCGAAATCATTGGAGAGTGCAATCCGGAAGTGTATCCCTTACAAAAGAAAAGACATACTTTTGAGTTCCTCCGCACAATTGCTCATCTTCGCCCTAGAACTAATACCCTTGGAGCGGTTGCTCGTGTCCGCAATGCTTTGGCTTTTGCGACCCATAAGTTTTTTCAAGAAAGAAACTTCTTGTATGTACATACGCCGATTATCACCGGTTCAGACTGTGAAGGCGCAGGGAAAATGTTCCGGGTAACAACTCTAGATGCCGACAAACCGCCTCGTACCGAAGACGGAAAGGTCGATTGGGCCCAAGATTTCTTTGCAAAACCTGCTTATCTGACTGTTTCGGGGCAGTTAAATGGAGAAATCTATGCTTCCGCATTGTCCGATATTTATACTTTCGGACCGACCTTCCGTGCAGAAAATTCAAATACCTCTCGTCACTTAGCTGAATTCTGGATGATTGAACCTGAAATTGCTTTCGCTGACATCAATGACAACATGGACTGTGCAGAAGCATATATCAAATACGTATTGAGTTATGTTCTGCAAAATTGTCCCGAAGATATGGCATTTTTTGATAAACACATTTCCGAAGAATTGATCAAGCGTCTTCAACATGTTGTGGACACTCCTTTCGAAAGGGCGACTTATACATATGCAGTTCGCATTTTGGAAAAGTCGGGGAAAGAGTTTGAATATCCTGTCAAATGGGGGGCTGATCTGCAATCGGAGCATGAGCGCTATTTGGCCGAGGAGTACTTTAACAAGCCGGTGATCATTACGGACTATCCTAAAGAGATCAAATCGTTCTATATGCGAGCAAATGAGGACGGAAAAACCGTGGCTGCCATGGATGTCCTAGTGCCCAAAATTGGGGAGATCATTGGCGGCAGTCAGCGTGAAGAGCGTTATGATGTGCTTGTGGAAAAGATTAAAGCGTTTAATTTGAAAGAAGAAGATTACTGGTGGTACTTGGAATTGCGTAAGTATGGATCTGTACCGCATGCGGGCTTTGGAGCTGGCTTTGAGCGTTTGATTCAGTTTGTGACGGGTATGGAGAACATCAGGGACGTGATACCGTTTCCGCGATTCCCGGGCAAAGCCGATTTTTAGCCTATGCAAAAGCAAGCTGTTGGGTTTTGCGCTGGAACAATTCCACCTGCTGGTATGTCGAGGTCATTACAAGCTCTTCCGCTCTGCTGAGGATGCCTTGCATCCTGTTTCGCCGGATCGATAACGTCCGATTGATTTGATCGATATTGAGCAAGGTTATTCTAGGATCACGCCCCACGTTTGGATCTACATTTCTTGGAACACTGAGGTCTAAGATTAGCTTGCGATCCACAAATTCATTTGAAAGACATTCCCGGCAAATCAGAAACTTCGGAGATTTTGTCCCCAAAATAATCCAATCAAAGGAATGCCAATCCGACACGTCTTCCCAATCGATTATTTGCAGTTGATAAGCCTCCGCAAGCTCATGTGCGGGATCCGAAGTGCGATTACAAACCGTAATGTTGTGTATCTTCTTCGTTTTAAAGAAAGCCAGTATCTTGCGATTGATGTCCGAAGCCCCCACAAAAAGAATCTTGGTATTTTCCGGATTCGGGAACATATGCGTTCCCATATTCAAAATGGCGTGTTCCAGATCTGGCAGCCCCCTTTGCATGGGTAGCTCGGTCCTGACCTTTTTGCCAACTTTCAGAGCCTTTTGGAACACATAATGGAGTTCTCCAGGCAGAGATACATACTCTGTGGCATACTCGTAGGCAGATTTAACTTGTCCTTGTATTTCCGTTTCCCCCACAATTGCGCTGTCAAGGCCTGCAGTTACTCGGCAAAGGTGAAGAAAACAATCGGTGCCAAAATAGGAATAAAGCTTCTGATCAAAGTCTTCTTGAACCTCCTGGCGCAAGATTCCTAATATATACGAATGAGTGTCGGCTAAATCGTCTGAACCGAAATAGATTTCGGTGCGATTGCAAGTGGAAAGAAGAATGATATGGTGCTGTCCATGGGTGGAGCAATTTGCCCCAAAACGCCTTTGACATGCCTTTGCAAGCAATTCCCGCAATTGCAGCTCTGCCAGTTTGTGATTGATTCCAAGAACACCAATTCGCATCTCGAAAAATCCTTTGTCGCATGAAAACAAACTTATAGATAAAGCGAGGATTTTATGCAGTGTTTTTTTTAACGAGACTTTTAGATACAGGGCACATGAAACTAAAACGATTTTTTGAGATCGTGGCGAAGAATTGGGGCAGTCAGCCGGGCCTTGCAATTCGCGCGAATTTTCGCGCGAATTGCAAAGCCCGGCCCCTTTC
>Ga0206822_1010_pt3 | contig 45549 bp, 36 predicted proteins | sample Alteio_BWOrgCont_83_FD_152913 | JGI IMG/M metagenome (GOLD analysis project Ga0206822, IMG submission 152913) | Enriched cells from forest soil in Barre Woods Harvard Forest LTER site, Petersham, Massachusetts, United States -... | ecosystem: Environmental > Terrestrial > Soil > Temperate forest >... | reverse complement strand
AAGACTCACCATCACGCATCGCAAGATCATTGATAATAGAGCAAATATGGCGGGCATAGACACGCACTCAAGCATTGCTCTCAAGATTGAGTTTTCAGCACCCAAGCTACTACTGGGTAACAACCTAGAAGAACTACAAAACAAAGACTTTGATCGGATGATAACAAAACTTCATGAGAGAATGTTAAACATGGGCGTAGAAATTGACCAGGGTTATCTAAAACATGCTCCTGTCATTGCCATTCACTATGCTAAGAACATTTCTCTAAAGGACGGTTCAACCCCGTTTCATTTCATTTCCAAGATCAAGCAATCCTATATACCATCCAGAATGGATAGCAACCTGACGCATTACCGCAATGCTGGATCTGGATTTAAGATTCATTGTAATAGTCACGAAATAGTTTTCTACGACAAACTGTACGATCTGCATCAGTCACATATAAGCACTAAGCGATCAATTGATCGCGATAATTCGTTTGACCTCAAAATACTCGATGGTATACGTACCAAAAAAAGAAAGTTTGAAATACTTCGCATGGAAGTACGATTAAATAAACGCAGTAAGATTAAACAGTTACTGAGTAGTATAAATATCAAATCAGATTTGACGTTGCGCAAACTTTTTAAGCCTGCTATCGCACAAAAAGTATTGCTCCACTATGTCAATCAGCTTGAATGCAAACGCCCTGCTCTACTTGAACTAGACCATGTCAGTGACAAAGCACTACTCTCAACCCTGGTAGTACATAACCCTATGCTCACCCCTAAGCAGATACTTCAGTTTTTTGGATTTAAAAAAATCTTAGAAACTATGACAGCAGAAGAACTCAAAATGATTCTGGGAAAAAAACACAACCGCAGCTGGACCAGGCTCCTGAGCGATATCCAGCATATTCAGTTGCCGATCACAAATAGTCCATTTACCATCATCAAAGAACAAATACAAAAGTACCAACCTATAAAAATAAGAAAAACTCTATGAAAGCGATTTTAATTGCGCGCGTCAGCACAGAAGAACAACGCGAAGCTGGTAACTCACTACCCGCCCAAGTTCAACGCTTAGAAAAATATTGCCAAAATCGAGGCATGGAAATTTTAAGAGTTTGCAGCTTTGATGAAAGTGCTTACACCGAAAGCAGAGAAGAATTCGATAAAATCATCGATTACATTTTATCGATTAATGAAAAGATTGCAGTATGCTGCGACAAGGTGGATAGAATATCGCGTAACGTATTTGATAAACGTATCTCACTCCTCTATGAACGAGCACTCAGTGACCAAATCGAACTTCATTTCGTGTCAGATGGTCAGGTGATCACCAGCAGAATATCTGCCGTTGAAAAGTTTCAATTCAGCATTAGCCTAGGCCTAGCTAAATATTATTCAGATGCAATATCAGACAACGTAAAACGTGCACACGAACAGATGATTCGCAAAGGAACCTGGATAGCCAAAGCCCCTTTTGGTTACAAGAACATTAAATTACCTGACGGAACTGCTGAGATTATAGTTGATGAATATATGTGCCAAGTAATTAATAAAGTTTATGAACTCTATGCAACAGGCGCGTACTCCATGGATTTAATTATCATAAAACTGCGAGAAGATTATGGTATAAAGTGGGCTAAAGGATATCTGGGCAAAGCACTGAGCAATCCATTCTATTGTGGCACCATGGTAGTCAAAGGTCAGCAGTACCCTCATCGATATCCACCTATTATTACGCGAGAACTTTTTGACAAAGTCCAAGCTGTCAAACAAACAGTGATCAAACAAAATACTCGACTTGTAGGTCGCCCAGCCATCTATCGCGGATTGATCCGATGTGGCGACTGCGGACTCACCATAACTCCTGAATTACATAAGGGCGTGTACTACTATCATTGTACCCAATACAACGGCAAACATAATGCCGCTTGGTTTCGCGAAGATACGATCACTGCGACACTTGAGCAGTTCTTTCAAAAGTTACAACTACCAGAAGATATTGCAGCACAAACCATAGAGACACTTGAAAATGTACATCATGACAAGGTTGCATTTCATAGCGCACAACTCGACAAACTGACAACAGAACACAAATCTATCACCAGAATGATGGATAATTTGTACCTTGATAAATTAAAGGGGAGAATTACAGAAAGCGACTATGACAAATATTTCCAAAAGTTCAAAGAAGAACTCAGTGTAATTAATAACAGTATGCAACGACTGCAAGAAGCAGAAGATAACTACTATATAACAACTAAATATTTAATAGACTTTGCTTTTCGCGCTTTTGATTTCTTCAAAAGTTCAGAAGTAGAAGAAAAACGGCTTGTTATAAAACTAGCACTATCGAACTTTTCCATAACAGGTAAAAACATCGACTGCATAGCAAAAAAACCGTTTAATTTAATAGTGAATTGTTCTGATCGTATTGTATGGCGGGATTGACGAGACTCGAACTCGCGACCTTTCGCGTGACAGGCGAACGCTCTAACCAAACTGAGCTACAACCCCGTATATTTAAAAGAACCATTTTTATGATGGTGTGTGGTGTAACCATACGAAACTTGCTACGAAGTAGCGTGATGTATGGCTCCTTGGACTGGACTCGAACCAGTGACCTAACGATTAACAGTCGTTTGCTCTACCAACTGAGCTACCAAGGAACAACTATAATTGGTACCATTATATTATTAAAAATAAATGGTGGGCGATACTGGATTCGAACCAGTGACCCCCAGTTTGTAAGACTGATGCTCTACCAACTGAGCTAACCGCCCATGAACTTTGGATTTAATATTCATTAAATCTATTTCAATCGATATCTCATAACTTCTTAAGAGATATATGAAAGTGTATCGAATAGATGCATTAAAGTCAAAGTAAAATGGCAAAAAAATCAATATTTTGTAAATTCTTAAGAAATCTCAGAATCTGACCCAGCTTCCTGGACCTGCTGTGCCAAATGCGGCTCATGCTTTAAAAGCACATAAACATAGGTAATTTCAGATAAATTATAGTACGGCTTAAGGGCAATGGTATGGGAAACAAGATCGGTCACCACAGATTGAACAACTCCAATGGTAAATCCAGATGGATAAACTAACCCATGACCCGTCGAGACAACCAGATCCCCTACTTCCACAGATTTATAATGCGGCACAAAGCATAGTTCAAGATGATTATTATTTTTGCCGCATGAAATTCCCGCAGCCTCAAGCCCAACAATTGACGATACTCGACAACGCTGATCCGTAATTAATGCCACTTTACTATACCAAGGATAAACTTCAATGATGCGCCCAACAAGAGCATTTTTATACACAACGATATCGTCTTTCACGTATCGTTTGTTCTTACCCCCCTCAATGAACATAGCGTCTTCCTGAGGACAATCGTAACACAATAACACTTGAGCCATACTTGCTTGCTGCTCATCATACCGGCTCGCAAATTCAATCAACTCTCGTGACTGCTCTATAAAAATCTGCTGTGCCTGAAATTGTGCCACGCGCGCCTTGAGAATGGTCTGCTCAATGGCCATAAGATCCAACTCTTGCTGCAGCTCTTCAACCGTTTTTTGATGCTCTGATTGATTTTGCCGTAAACGCGCAATATTGGTATGTACCTTTAAAAAGGGATAGATAACACAGGATGCTGCCTGTTCCATCATCCCTGATGAAACGAAAAATATTCGATTAATAATAAAAAATAAGAAAACAAGATAAAAAATACGAAGGACCCACCACCAAACTTCTTGCCTCATCATATAACTACCCTAAAAAATCAGATAATCCTTTTTTTATGTCCTCTATTGATTCACTACGAACAAGACGTTCGCGCAGTGAACTGGCACTTGGATGACCCTTAATATAAAATGGCAGATTTTTACGAAACTTATACAATCCATGCAACCCTTGCTGAGCAACCATCAAATCAAGCTGAAGCAGCGCTACCCGTAAAATTAAAGCATTATCAACAACATACTCGTTACCCAGCGCATGCTGTTTCATTTCTTCAAGTTTCCAAGGCTTTGCCCACATTCCTCGACCAATTAAAAATCCATCAACACCTGTCATTTCATAGGTCATTTTGGCCGTTTTAAAGTTTACCACATTTCCTGAAAACAATACGGGAATATCTACAGCCTTTTTTACATCCGCAGCAATTTTATAATTTGGCTGCCCCGTAAACATTTGACTCTGAAGTCGTGGATGTATTGCCAAGGCATCAACTCCACAATCAGCCGCCATTTTTGCTATTTCTACAGCGTTAACACATTTAAAGCCAGCTCTGATTTTAAGCGTAAATGGAATATGTTCTGGAATAACGCGACGGAACTCAAGCAGAATTTCTTTGAGCCTTTCAGGATCAGACATCAATGATGATCCTCCACCAGAAGATATCACGTTGCGGGCAGGACAACCTGCATTCAAATCGATCATATCCACCCCTGCTTGCAAAATTTTTTCGCATGCAGGCGCAACTGCCTTGATAGAATTAGCCGCCACTTGGAAATTCAATGGTCGTTCATATTGAGAAAAATCTAAGGCTAATGCCCCACCCTTTGGGGTTATCACCGATTGCACATGACGCATCTCAGTGTACAACAGCTCTTCTTTGGAAAATTCTCGTACTAACTTACGAAAAGGTGAATCAGTAATCCCATCGAGCGGACCACTCATAAATCGTGGTAATTCTAAATTTTTAATACGCAGTGATTGTTTAAAATAATCCATAAGAACCTGTTGTTAGGGTTTATTATCTTGTATTCTTAAGGTATCATAATTGCGCTCAAGAAGCAAAAAGTGAGTTTCAACTGATCACCCAGTTGAAACTCACTTGTATATTTTTTGAACTACGATTTTTTCAGATTCTTACAATAATCTGAAGCTGCACCAAGATTCTCACAAATGGTCATTTTTAATTGCTCACTTTCCTCAACTGCATGGTACGCAGCAAACGCTGGCAATCCAAACGTTAATGCTTTAAAAGTTGCTGTTCGACGAAGGATCGAGAAGTTACGATGACGCAATACACGTTCAATGTTACTATTTAAAGACTTTTTCCATGCTGCATGATCATATATAAAAACTTCTACAGGAGATTTTACGTTTACTGCTGATAGATTTTGACGATTTACGGCAAAATCCTCAAAATCTGTTGGTAAAGGTTTACGTAAATCATGGCGTATAGCCGACAAATTTCCACGCAGTGTAACCCAATTGATAAAGCTCGCCATAGTCCCAGCGCCAACAGCTGCAACCAAAGCAGGAACACTCAAATCCAACTTATTTTGATACCTAAGATTTGGATTTAACCAAAGCTCTTGCCCGGCAACGTTTGATAGTTCTTGAACTCGACCAGCTTGAACAGAATCTGGAGCAGACGCTTGTGATAAATCTTCACTACCCAAAACAGTTAAAAAACTAAGTACGGTTACTATTGCTGCGTATACTTTGAAAGGTGCAAACATCGATGATCCTTTGGATTTAATTGAATTAAATCTATTTGTGTTGATTATTTTATATATAAAGAACTAACTATTGGCCAAATTGATTGTGCGGATTATACTCATGCGTACGATCAAGCCCATGGTGCGAATTATCCCCTTGTGCGCGCGCAAGATCTTCATACTTTTTTAGATTAACAAGAACCGAAAATTGATATGCCGCTACTGCAGGAACCCAAAATAACAATGATTTTGCTACACCTGGCGTAAATGCTGCTTGTTTGAATTTTTTATACTCAGTACCACATGTTGCCACCGAATATAAACCACGAAAACAACTTCCTGCGAGCATCCCTGCACAAAACGCACGCATATCCAAAGTAAACTGTACATAACGACCATGCTGATAATGTCCGACTTGAATCGCTTGCGGTTTTTCTCCAACATATAAAATAGCATTTTCTCTTGCAATTTTTTCCTGACGTTTTTGCCACCAATCAGATAATTGTCTATCCGCGCGCATACATTCAGGAACATAATCTATCAATCGGCTACCAGGCTCATTTGCATCAGCAAGAATAATTGATGGTGCATTTACCACACATAAAAATGTCATTAAAAAAACAGATCGAAAAGAAAACGTATGATTCATGAAAATCCCTAAAAGAAATTATGATAAAAGAAATTATGATTTTATGGTTACTGCATGTCGTGCATAAACTATTTTTTATAATAACAACCTGTTTAAAATAAACAATGAAAAAACATTTCAAAATGAAGATGTTTTTTGATCAAAAAAACAGTTTTCTTTCGTTTTTTTACAAAATGAAATCGTTATGGAAAACGAAAAACATCAACTATTGACACCTAAACTATTGCTTTCAACATAAGATTTTATATATCTTAAAAATGTAAAAAAAACATTTCTCACAAAAAAGGAGAAACTCATGAAAAAAAGAACAGTAAAACGCGCGGCTGCGAAACGTAAAACAGTAAAACGTGCAGCGCCGAAACGCAAAACTGTCAAAAAAGCAGCTCCAAAACGCAAAGTAGCTCGTAAAGCAGCTCCTAAGCGTGCAGCTGCAAAAAAAGCAGCTCCAAAACGTAAAGTAGCTCGTAAAGCAGCTCCTAAACGTAAAACTGCTAAAAAAGCAGCTCCAAAACGCAAAGTAGCTCGCAAAGCAGCTCCTAAGCGTAAAGCTGCTGCAAAAGCAGCTGCTCCTAAAGCAGAAGCTGTTGCCACAGTCCTTCGTCCTATGAAACGCATCACACCTCGCAAAAAACTTGGGTGGTTTTAGTATTTCCAGCTAGAAAAAAATAGGGCTCCTTTAACAGAGCCCTATTTTTTTACCTAATGAATCAAAATTTTTAGTACTGGATCCTCGAATCAAGTTCGAGGACTGCGCTTCGCTAGATCTTCGGATATTTTTTATGCCAATCAGTCACTTGCTGATAAGCGTGACCAACCTGAAACAATAATTCTTCTGAAAGATGTGTACCCTGAATCTGGAACCCTATCGGCATTCCTGATGCCGTAAAACCACAGGGAATTGAGATTGCAGGAATTCCTGCTAAATTTGCAGAACATAAGAAATAGTCCTGTAAATCCATCTGTAATTTATTATTATCATACTTACCAAATTCAAACGCAGGGCTTGCTTGTGTCGGTAAAATAAGTATATCGCATTTTGCAAAGGCATCTTGATAATCTTTACGGATCAAAGACTGTACCTTTTTAGCATTGAAATAAAATTTTTCAGCGTAACCAGCTGATAACACATAGTTACCAATCATCATTCTTACTTTTACTTCTTTACCAAAACCTTCACTGCGGCTCTTGGTGTACAACTGGGCAAGATCCTGAACGTCCGATGCTCGGTAGCCATAACGCACACCATCAAAACGTGATAAATTTGAAGCTGCTTCTGCGCGACTCATGATAAAATAGGTCGCAGCGCTATACTCCATCGTTGGCAACTCGATATGTTGCACCGTAGCACCCATTGATTGCAAAGTATCAATTGCAGCTTGTACCCCCGCTTTAATTTCACCATCAAGTGCTTCACTGTTTATTGCGTTACTTACTACCCCAATGCGAAGCCCCGATGGCAATTTGCCATCTAATTTTTGGGTATAATCTTTTTTTGCAAGACCAGGAAGCGATGATGCATCTTTTTTGTCATGACCTGCAATGGCTGAATACACCATCGCACTGTCATAAACCGTACGCGTTGCTACTCCAATTTGATCTAAAGATGAGCCGTAGGCAATGAGTCCATAACGAGAAACTGAACCGTACGTTGGTTTTAAACCAACAATACCACAAAAGGCAGCAGGATGACGTACCGATCCTCCTGTTTCGCTACCAAGCGCCCAAGGCACCATTCCTGCAGCAACTGCAGCAATCGATCCACCACTGGATCCACCCGGAACACAGTTCAAATTCCATGGATTTTTAGTTTTAAAAAATGCAGAAGTTTCTGTTGAACTTCCCATTGCAAATTCATCCATGTTTGCACGACCAACCAGCATTGCGCCTTCGTTTTTTAAGCGCTCGATGGCTGTAGCATCGTAAGGCGCTCGATAATTTTCAAGCATTTTAGATGAACAAGAAGCAATGCGACCTTGTTGGCAAATATTATCTTTAATAATTCCAGGAATACCGCTGAGCATACCGCCTGGATGAAAATTTTGAAGAATCGATGCTTCATCAAAAACTTCCATTGCAGATTTAATAGATGCATCATGAGCGGCAAATTGTCCTAGAAAATACTTAAGCACCTCTTCATGAGAATACTGCTTAGTTGCAAGTCCTTGTTTAATATCTTGTATTGTTGCAAAAGCTAACTTGTGCATACCAACTCCCTTGTCTATTAATTATCAACGAATTTAGGGACCACAAAATAGTTATCTTCAGTTTGTGGGGCCAGGGCTAAAATTTCATCACTTGCAGTACTGACCACCATGTCAGGTCGAGCACAATTAATGTTTTTATTGCTCGCAATATCTACCTGCTGTGCAATAAGCACAACGCGCTGGGCATATGATATAACATCATTAAATTGCGCAACAATATCATCAAGCTCATCTTCTTCAAATGAAACCTTGGTCATTTCTGCTATTTTTTTTATTTCTTCTTTAGTTACTTGAGCCATTGATAGCCTTTTCGTTTTATTTTTTCCAATGATTTTGGCGCAATCGCCAGACATACACAATACTCATCAAACCATTACCGATCAAAAATGAAGCATAGGTTGCCAGCATTTGATGCACCATATGTTCAAATGGAATCATTGCAATTAAATAGGTCGAAGGAATAAAAAATACTCCAATTACCAGCACCCGTGTGATCATAACGGTATTAACATCACCAGCACCACGAAGTGCACCAGACAGAATTAACTGTAACAAATCTATCAAAATAAGTACACTCAAGGCCGGGAATATCGTCGCTACTAAATAAGCAAATTCACCATTTTTATCAAAAAATCCTGCAAACCAAAATGGCCACAACGATCCAATAAGTAAAATAAAACCAACAAGGGTCATAGAAATAATCAAAATCTTTTTAATATTGGCATGAATATCAGACCAACTACCACGTCCCAAATCATTACTCACTAAAAACGTTACAACTTGCGAACAAGCAATCGCTGGTAAAAAAGCAAATCGCTCCATCATTTTAATACATGAAAAAGCTGCTCCAGCCTGTGATCCCAAATGGGACATACACGATCCAAGCCATGCATACGCAATAGCAATTGAGGCCTTATCAACCACCACGGGCAATGACACTAACATTAAATGTTTAAACCGCTGCATCGAAAATGATTGTTGCCATAAAAAAATCTCATATTTTTTATGACTTGGAGCCAAAACAACATACGCAAGCATTACGCAGCACATAAACAAATATTGCACGACTGAGGCTGTAGCAGAACCCATCAGACACATCTGGGGAAACCCAAATTTTCCAAAAATAAGAATATAATCCAGGCCAACAAAGACCATGCTGCCCAGCGCAAAAACTACCATAGGAACAAAGGTATTTTTGATAGATCTTAAAAAACCAACCAAAGAAAAATAAACAAACATAAAAAATATAGCCACCGCTTTCAGTTGCAGATAGGGAACCGCTTGCGTTACCATTTCTGGTGAAAAATGATTAAAAGAACAAACAAGCGTAACGGTAAAATACAAACTCACTGAAAGCAATGCTCCAACACCAATGACCGACCAGAAAGCATCAACAAAAGCTTGCCCAGCTTTTTTATACTCTTGCTGTCCGTTATAATATCCCGCAATGATCACAATCCCAATAGGTAAAGCTTCTGCTATTTTTAAAAATATCGTCAAAAAATTATCAATAATTCCAGAAATGGCATACGTACTGGTTGATTTCAACTGACAGATAAATAAACAATCAAAAAAATATGGTAAAAAATAAAGAATTAAAGCCGTGATACATTCAGGATAAAAATATTTTAATATCCTTGAGTACGGCAGTCCCCCTTCAATATGAAACCAAGAACTAATTCGAGCTGCATAACTTAATTTCATATGTTGCCTTTCCCCAGCACCTACTGTTTTAATTTAAAAAAACATAATTGTCGTTGTTTTTCCCCTACAAAATACGGTAAACAGTTATCAAGATACTCTTTTTCAGATAAAGTTGGTACCCATTTTTTTGAAGCCCAGTATACAAACATGCTGTTTTTGTACCGACAAGAAGGTTTAAAAATTCTCAAAAGCTCAGCCACGGGAAGTGATGCGCGAGCAATAAATAGATCTGCCGGCTCTTGAAATTTTCGAAGGAACGTACGCCAATCATCGGTATGAACAACTACATTGGTCAGTTCAAGCTCTTGAATGACCAACTTTAAAAAATAAACTTTTTTAAGATTTACTTCGACCAAATGTATCATGGTGTCAGGACACATGATCGCCATCGGTACGCCAGGAAACCCTCCACCAGAGCCTACATCAACGATACTTTTTAATATCTTTATATCATACAATTTCAACAGCGCAAGCGAGTCGTAAAAATGATCTGCAACGATCTCTGCTGGTGTGGTGATCGCGGTAATATTATATTTTTCATTTTCTTGCACAAGCAACTTTGCATACGTATGAAATTGCTGTTGCTGCTCAGGAGTCATTTGATACTGGGTTATCAGCGTTGTCCACGCATCAGTCGCAATAAAATTATAGGTCTCAGTTACCATTGCATTACTTTTCTGTTGGTTAATATAGAGTTTTTCATAGTATACATGATACCCTATCCAAAAAGGAGATAAAAATGAAACGATTCTTCAAATGTACGATGTTAATTTTAATAACATCTCTGGGCTTAGAACTCTATGGCCTTGATGCTATGATTACACTTTTCATACAAAAATATCCCTACTTCAAAAAATCTCAATCAAATTCAAAATCAAAGCTTGATACTAAAAAATATTCTAAAAAACTTAAACAGCCTGATTACGTCTACCGTAAAATATCTAAAGCAAGTTACAACGCTCGCCATGAAATTCCAGGAGTTATGAGTTTGTATGCCGGACAAGCAGAGCTGAGCGGACCCCAAGGACAAATCACTTTCCCCCGACAGCAACAAACTCCTAACATGTATATTTTAATATCCAACGGCATTAAACCTGCCTACATGATAGCCCCGGGCACAGTTCACAACTGGATGCTTGATAACCACCACCCTGCAGAAATGTATTTCATGCAGCTTAAGCATGATCCAACCACAACATTATATTATTATGAAACAACCAAAGTCGATCTTCCTCAAGACAATAACATTCCACTCAACACCATTATTTTTATAGCTGATCCAAAAAATATGTACGTGCCACTGGGCGCAACCATCGTTGATTACAGCCCCAACATTATTCTGCCAACCATTTACATTAAACGTGGCTTTTGTTTCGTTTACAACTCTTTGTACACGCTGGCAATCAATCAATATTTTGAACCAACCAAAACAAGCTCTAAACAAGAAGGCGCAACGATCGCTCAAATTCAACAGTTAACATAAAAAAACTAACCCTAATCGCTCGATACAATTTGGGTTCAATAAAATAGAACCTATTTGTCGCAATGCTCCAATATCACTTGGGACGAGCGGTAAAGAGAGGTTTTTTCAATAATGGGTTCAGAATTATCACGCTGCTTATTGCCATATCATTCACTTGCATTGGGCGACTTTGTCCTTGCAGGCCAAATTCTAAATTAAATTCTGTCAAATCTGCAACCTTTGCAGGAACTATATCCCCAGTTGCAATATTTGCACCATTGGTTTTTTTAGATACATTAACCACATTATGTTGAGTAACATGCACTATGTTTGTGTCTGCTAAATCAGTTATAATTGCATGCACATTATAATTACCTACGGTATTTTTTATAACAGAAACCTCAAGCTTTAAAGTTTTACCACCCAAAAAAGCGCGATTAACACGCAGTAAATCCTTTTTGCTCAATTTAAATGCGGTCAGTAAATGAGCAACATTGGTCTCTGGCGAAATCATCATTGAATGTAGCTGAGCAGGAATTTGAACAATTTGTGCTGCACCTGGCAATGTTTGAGAAGTCACTTTATTTGCTTGCTCATCACTTAACCCCAAATTAACACCTGTAGCAATAATGACTGAACTATTGATCGGTAAACTATTAACCTCAACAGGTTTATCTTGTCCAGCAAATTGAACGTCAAGGCCATAATAAGTAAAACTAGCAACAGAACTAGAAATTATAGCGTTCTTCATAACATCGTTGGTAGTATCACCTTTATTGACAACGTCGTTGCGAACTTCTTGAGCAATTTGATGACCCTCCAAGTCAGCTATAGTTGCCGTAATGTTATAATTTTTATTCCTATTCAATTGAACATCAACCGTAAATATTAAATCTTTACCCTTTTCAAGGGCTTCATTGACAAGATCCACATTTGCAGAACTAAACTGAAACCCGCTGTAAACATCACCAACGTCAGTTGCTGGCCATACTTTAATCATATCTATCACTTCAAAAGCTACCAAAACTCCTGTTTTACCCTGAAATTCAGTTGGCCTCACAATATTTGATTGAACTGTCGGTTGTGTTGATTTTGTTGATGGAACCAACACCCGAACCGTTGAAGAGGCACTAATATCCCAGCGGGCAAAAAAGGTCAAAAACATTATCCCATGCATATATATTTTTTTCATAAAACTCCTTTACTATCTTAATTTTCATACTTTTAACCAATGTATGCAGATGACGGGTTTTCCAGGCTTGATGTTTCTTTTTGCAAGGCTTGAAAGAATGCTTGCGTTTGGGCTGCTTCTTGCGCACCTGTTTGCGTACCTTGTACTCCCATATAATCCTGAGCATATAAAGTTTGGACCGCGTGCAAAAGCGTATTCACCCAATTTTCAACGGTTACCGGATCATGTTCAAATTTTTTATAGGCATCAGCTGCAACCGCAAAAATTTTCTGTATGATGCCCTGCTGATCATAGGGAATCTCAAGCGTTGTTGCGTCAATAATATTTTTAGTTCGCAAATAAAGAATAATTTTGGATGGCTGTTGTTTTGCTTTTGCTGTCTTACCGATTTTTGCAACTGGTGCTGATACAGCGGATGCTGATTTTGCTGCAGGCTTGGTTGTTTGATTACCGAGCATATCAAAACCCAAACCAGCATTGAGCAATAGATTTTTGACGGCACTATAAGCATCCTGCTCAGCAGCATCGACAAAACCAGTCTGATTATCTTGCGCCATTTGAGCAACTGAAACCGCAACAACTTGGCCCGTTTCGCTTGAACTATACGAAACTCCATGCTTTTTAACATAAAAATACAGGGCAATATTTTGACAAGATCCTTGATAGTAGGCTTTACGCATCAATGCCGCCATCTGGTCTGCATTTTGAGTCTGGTTCAATGCGGTATACTGTTTTTGAGCCGCAAGAAAATAATGGGCTGCCGTTGCATAGTGCATCTGCTGGTACCCAGGATATCGAGGTTCTTCGTACGATGTTTTCATGCACATCATTCCAGCTTTTTCAAACAATTGCGCAATATCTCCATTAAATTTGTTAATTTGATCTTTGTCTTTAACCGGATCAAGCATTGAAGCCCAATTCATATAGGTCGCATTAATTTGATGCAGCAACATTTGATAGTTTGCAGAAAATGGATCCCCAACCAAACATTGCTTCATCCAACTGATCATTTCGCCGTAAAGATCGAAAAATAGTTCCTGAACTGCCGCACTCAACGCTCCATTTGCAGACTTCTGGGCGTATGCATAGGCACTTTGATCTGGTGCATACAACAGCGCCTGTGCGCGTATCATATTTTTTTGTACTGTACGAAAGGTATCAGAAAAATTTGCTGGCAGCTTCACTTGCGTTGCCTCTTTACCCGGTGCTGCTACCGGGTGCAGCGATGCCATTAATTTTTGCGCTTCTATCCAGTGACGATATCCTTCTGCTAGGTATCCGTAAACCATCTCTTCAAGAATTGCATCTGCTACTGCAGCCTGATTTCCAGGAACATACTGCGTACCACCCAAACTAATATCCTGAGTTCCTGGTGCAAACAATGTGTACGCACTTTCTAAAAAGGTTGTCGCCGTTGCCATGGTTGCAAAAAATGGCGTAACAGGACTGAGTGGCATATTGCTACAATTCACACTGGAAACCGTACTCGCATCCTGAACCGTGATTGAAATGATGGTGCTGCCTGCAAAGGCATGCATTGATTTTTTTACTTGATCCATCACCTGCTGCGCAAATGTTTTTGCATTTGCAACAATGTTTGGTTGAAAAGATAACCGGTAATCAACAAAACAATCCGTAAAATTAATTCCTTGTGGCATCAAAAGTTGATTGACCATGTAAGCCCGAATCAATGCAAAAATATCTTTTTGTTGCTCAGGCGTAACGGTTGTAATGGATGTGCCTGTTGACAGCGTTTGAAGCGAAGCCGGAAGCACCGCATTTCCAAAATCAGCCATATTCAACTGTGAAAATTGATACTCAGTTGCAACATAGCTCGTGGGAATAAGGGCCACCTTTTTCCAAGTTACAGATCCAGATGCTTGCACCGTTGACGCAAATGACGATGCACTAAAAAGCGTTCGCATCAACATTGCCTGTTGATACCACTGTGCTGCTGTAGCTGATTCTGGCTGGGCTGCATAGATGCTTTGATACGCCGTAAACGCTTGCTGGTAATTGGTAGTTGCAATCGCAAAGTTGTTTGCATGGGCTGCTGCTGCTGCAGTTGCTTGCAATGCTTTTGCTTGTGCAATTGTTTTTTGTATATCAACAACCGATGCTGCTGCTGGTTGAGTTATTTTCGCTTTACCGATTTGCGCGTAAGCTTGGGCTTTAGTTGCAACCACTTGAGCTGCAACCAATATTGCAGCAACCCAATCAGTCCACGTTGCTCCCTGACTCAACTGACTTGGAAAATACGGAATAAGTGAAGTTAAGATATTTTTTTCTACAAAAAGTTTATCGAGTTGTTGAGCGTAGGTCATAGCAAGCGCTACCGAGTTGGTATCAGTTTTACCGATTGCATCAACTATCGCCTGGCTCATGTTTTGTAAATCTTTCAAAACTATCTGCGCACGGCTTACTGCCTCCAAGCTCACAAGTGGGTCGACCATCACCGTCGAAGATGATGCATCTAAAATATTTTGTTCAAGTAAGTTGATCACCGTAGTTACACTGTACTGCTGCAACTGCGACTGTGTTGCCAGTTGATTAACATTGTTAGTTGACTGAGCAATAACAGCTATCAAATTTTGCAAAGCTTGCTCAACATCTTGCACCGTAACAGATGAACCATTATTTGCTTGAATAAACGATGCAATGGTGGGAGCGGTCATAACATTGTTGCTTGATTGATCCGTTACATAAAGTAACCATTGCTGTTCCAAAAAACGAACTATCGTATCAATATTTTGTACCGTTGATATTGCCTGCGCACATCTCTGCTGCCCTAGGGGGTCAATTGCAGACTCGTAAGCTGTTTGAGCTTTTTGAAATAATCCGAGCGCTGCTGCCGACTCCTGCTGATAGACGGAAAGCGATGATGCTACCTGTGCCGGTTGCAAAGGATCAAGTATCACCACTGTTCTACTTTTTTTTGCAACTGTTTGCGCTTGCGTATACAAACTCAACGCTTGTGCGTATGCCTGTGCTTGTAATTGTACTGCTTGAACCTGCTGCAACATAGTGCTTGACTGAGCACCATTGCCCGCATTCAAGTACACGACTGATAAAATTTTCAAGTAGGCCTCAATCTCTTGGTACACATCTTGTATATCGGCCTCATGGGTTAAACCAGTATTTAATTCAGCTTGACGCGCAGCAATGGCCGCCTGATACAAACTCGTCATAGCGCTCGTCAGCGATGCAGAAAGAGTTGAGCCTGTCGCAACACCTGAAATAACCATACCAGGAACATAAATTCCCAGAGCAAGTTGATAGGCAATATAACAGGATGCAAGTGAACCAGGATCAACCGTTAAAGCATATGAAATTTGTTGAACAATATTAAAACATATCTGAACAACAGGAGCTCCAATTTCTTCATTGAATGCTTGCAGCACTGCCGGCTGCTGGGCCACAGGAAAAAGCTTTGCAATGCGTTGAACTTCTTTTTGATATTTTACAAACTCTTGAGACAATTTTTTTAAATCATCATGATACGCTAAATTGCGCGCCTGCTCACTTTGCACAACATTTGCATACCCTTTGATGTAGGTCACGTAGGGAGCTATAATTTTTTGATACGTTGCAAAAATGATCGATCCCTGCTGCAATACAATGGGCTTGCTAGGAGTGGTTGCTTGATGAGACTGTATCAAATCTTTAAGGGCATTTTCGTATTGAATTAAAATAGTTACCAGTGACTGGGCTACAACAGTTGTAGGTATAAAATGTAACAAAAATAATAACGCAATTTGTTTTTTCATATGACCTATCTCTCGATACTTTTTGCTAACGCAAAACACTCGAGACGAACGGTTTTGTTTATAGTTTTTTTCTTTTTTTCCGTTCGCCCCGAGTGTCCGGCGTAGCTGAAAGCGAAGCCTGGATGTATCGAGGGGTATGTATTTTTTAATTTTGTTCAAAAAACCTATTTGTTTTTTCATAATCTTAACTCTGTATTGCAAGAAGATTGGATAAACTATCTTTTACAAAGGAACTACTCACCACAGGAGCAGCAACTGCATCCAAAAGATTTTGAAGCCCTACTTTGGATTTTTTGGCAACGGGAACCACCGTTGTTGAAGCACTCATTTGCTCAAGCAAAGCTGCAATTGAATTTTGCTGCGTCCTGCTCGCAACAGGTTGATCAGCAACAGATTGAATTGTACCCTGCGCCGCACTCAAAAGCGATGATAACCCTATCACTCCTAAGTGAGTTGTTGGTGCACCAGATGTTGCTATCGCGGTCGCAAGAAGTGCCGACAAAGAAGGTTTATCCACCTGAGCACTTTGTGCAGCCAGTTTACTTAAAGTGTTGCTTGCATATTGCATCAAAAATAGCTGAATTGATAAAAGCGCATTGCTATATGCCACTTTTAAAGATTGATCGCTTAAAATACTCATTGCCTGAGCGTACAATGGATTTGATTGTGCTGTCATAAACTGTTGCAGCAGATCTGTCTCAAGATCAACTGGTGCAACGGAGGGCGTTGATGGTGTCGTTGAAGAGGCAAGCAATGCAGAAAGCCCAGGCGCTGTCGGCGCGGTTGAGACCGTGGGACTAGCTTCTTGGGGACCAACGCCTTGGGGACCAACTTCTTGGGAGCCAACTTCTTGCAACAATGCACTCAGTCCAACCTGAGAATATATCGTGACAGAAAACATGGAGCACAATACAATCATCGACAAAAAACGTATACGCTTCATCATAAACCTCTACTCTTACTACTTTTTTTTAAATCATGCTCACTTAAACACAAACCATACAAACAATCAAGCCTTTTGCTCTTGGTACAAACGCTTTAATTCTGTAACCGTTGTTGCATCTTTTGCCGATTTATCTTCACGATACGTCACAAACCGAGGAAATCGTAACGCGTATCCAGGATGTGCATCAGTTTTGCCTGCACTATGCACCGGAGACATCGTAATTTCATCTGATTTAATCACACAGACAATTTCAGGTTGCACCCAAACATCAGGTGCCAAATTTTTGGTACATACCACATTTTTAGGTTGATGATCCACCACCAGCTTATCGCACCGTTTCTTAAGATCTTTAAACTCGGCGTCAGTCAAACCTGTTCCCACTTTTGCCGTTGTTTTAAAACTATCGGTATGATCATCGTACACGCCCAGCAAAAATGCACCAATGCCAAATTTTGCACGCTTACCACGTCCTGCATAGTATCCCAAAATAACACCGTCTACCGTGTCAACCAGCGACCCATGCGCTTCCCGCTTTAATTTGATCCAATTAAAATTTCTTTTTCCTGGTTGATATTTTGCATCTTCACGCTTGACCACCAATCCTTCAAGCCCTGCACCAATTGAATTTAAAAAATACTCTTCCAGCTCTTTGGCGCTGTGAATATGTTTTTCTTCAACTACTTGTAAAGCTTCATCTTTTACCTTACTGCATACTTCAAGCAATGCTGCACGGCGCTGCGCGTGAGAATGATCAAGCATCGACTCACCATCAAGATACAACAAATCAAACAGGTACAAGCGTAACGGAAGCTCTTCACTTACTTTTTCAATATCATGCTTTCGTTTGCGCTTCACTGTTTCTTGAAATGGTAAAAATGTATCGGTATCTTCGTCATAGACGATCGCTTCACCTTCACAGATCAAACTTTTCACCGGCAACTCGGTCACCACTTTTTTCAAATCAGGAAACATATCCGACATATCAAGCATGTTGCGCGAAAAGAAAGCAACTTCTTGGTGAGACCCTATGTTTCTAAGATGCACTTGTACGCGAAATCCATCCAGTTTTGGTTGCGCTACACAGTCACCCAATTTTTCAATAATTGCTTTGGGGCTGGTCAACCTTTCTGCAGCTGCGGGGCGAATGGGTATTCCCACTTGTATCGCCATGTGCTCAATCCCTTTGACCCCATCTTCTTTAAGGGTACGTGCCACAAGCCCTAGGTCAGCGCAAATGTTAAACGCATGTTCCAACTTTTTGCTGTAACTTTTGTCCCCTGCCTGCATCCAAGACAAACCATCTAAAAATGTCATGTCAGAAAAACCAAGTCGCATCGTTTTGGTCACAATGCGCACCACAAATTTGGCACCTTGACCATCAAGTTGCTCCAGGAGCTTGACCAAAGTTTTAAGTTTTTTTTCAGTTGAACCGGTGCCACTAATTTCTGCAATTTTGACCAATGCTTCATATACCTGATGCAACGTCAAACCTTTATCCTTGCCATCCCACGCCTCACCCACCACTTGCCCTGCATCACCTGTTTTTTTAATGATTGCACTGGTTGCTGATTCTGTTGTACCCAAAAGTGATGCAACAATAGCCACCATGCCTTTTTGGGCAATGTTAAACTGCTGATCTTTGTAGGCTGGAAAAAGTGACCCCATCGCCAAGTAAGCAACAATTTGAGCCTCGCAAGCGCTGCACTGCTCGAGGAGTTGTGCTAAAATCTTGGTCATGGCGGTTCGCGATGATTCTTGTTCAAGAGCCTGAATAAACTGTACACATTTCACAAATTTCATATCAAAATCTCATAGGTTTTATATCTTGGTATTGTTTAGCATAGCTTGATTTATTATGTTAGATATTACTTAAGTTTCCACCATCTCTACCATTCCGGACTCGATCCGGAATCTATGTGCACTTTTTTATGAATGGATTCCGGATCCCGTTGTCTACGACAACTTGTCCGGAATGGTAGAGAGTGTAGTTCCAAATCCAACCAACTAAATCTTACTGCAAACTCAAGATACAAAAATGGCTCCAAAAAAGAAATCTTTTATGCAGCCAAAAATAAAAAGCCTCATGTCTCGCAAGAGAAACATGAGGCTTTTTATAAATCGCTAGAAAATATTAATTATGCTGTTGCTGGAGCGTCTGGCCATCTCAAATTGAGCACAGCAGGATAGGTTAGAGGTTGTCCTGACATGTTATTTGTAATATTATTCCCATTTACACCGATACCAACCAACAGCGGTGACTGTCCTGTAAAGGATGCTGGTATACTAGCATTTGAACTAAGTAAATACGCATAGCTAAGAGGAACATAAATTGGTGAACCAGTCAAATTATTCCCGTTAAAATCTAATACGTACAAGGCTAACTGCTTTGGAGTTTTTGTTTGGAAATCTGTAATAATATGTTTAATTGAGTTTGCATAACCATGTTTCGTATTAGTATCCATACCAACCAACAGAAGACTAATACCATCTTTCCATTGTTGTTGTGTGATTGTCGATAAAACAGGCGCAGGTATCAACGTACCAGCTTGGGTTATATTGCTTGAATTCTGCCAAAACTGTGGAACTCCACCAATTGCATAACCAAGTCCTTCACCACCGCTTAAGTTAATATTCGCAGAAGAAAGTCCATTGTTCCCGTGTATAACATGTACTGCTTGATTTATCTTCGCTCCAGCACTTTCTAATGCTGTAATCAAAGGTGCTTTAGTTTTTGCATGAGTTGCTGTCCATCTCAAGTTGAGCATTGCAGGATAATATATAGGTGTTCCTGACATATTATTAGTAATATTATTATCATTTATACCGATACCAACCAATAGCGGTGACTGTGTTGTAAAGGATGTTGTCAGACTAGCATTTGAATTAAGTAAATACGCAGCATTAGTAGGAACATAAATTGGTGAACCCTTCATATTAAATCCTTTAGAGTCTAATACGTACAAGGCTAACTGCTGTGGAGCTGTTGTTTGGAAATCTGTAATAATATATTGAATTGAATCTTTATAATCAGGTTGCGTAGTGGTACTCATACCAACCAACAGAAGACTAATACCATCTTTCCATTGTTGCTGTGTGATTTTCGATAAAACAGGTACAGGTATCAACGTACCCTGTTTGGTTATATTGCTTGGATTTTGCCAAAACCCTGGAACTTCTTTACCAAATGCATAACCAAGTCCTTGACCACCGCTTAAGTCAACATTCCAAGAAGAAAATTCTGTGTCCTCGTCTATAGCATATGGTACTTGAGCTACCGTCGCTCCATTATTTTCTAAGTTTTTAATCAAAGAACATTTATTTTGAACCATAGGAGCTGATGTCCATTTCAAGTTGAACATTACTGGATAAGTTGGAGGGTTACTGCCTGTAACACTATTACCATTAACACCAATTCCAACTTCATCTACTGTCAATGAACCACCAAGATTGATTGCCTTACTCCAAGGAATATTTTTTGGTTTGTTAAGCAACGGAGCGCCATTACTATCAAATACATACAGCAATACATGGTCTGGAGTTGCTGTTGCTAACTCTGTAACAGGAGTGCCATTCTTATCTTCAGCAACAAGCAACATATTAATACCAAGTTCCCATTCTGCTGGCTTTACTGACTTTAAAGTAGAACCGATATGTACGCATGGCTCCATGTCAGGATTCTCTGTAGCATAAGCTGTAAACCAATAGGGTGGAACTTCGTCAATAGCAAAACCATATCCGTTATCACCACCAAGATTAAAATTAACGTAAGGATAAGGCTTTTTTTCAGTAGAAGAGAAATTAATTTGTGTTGTATGCGACCATGGATTTACCGTTATTCCCAAGGAGTTCAAGTATGCCACAACTGCTTTTTTATCTTGAGGCACAACAGGAGATGGACACATCACCTTTAACACAACAGGATAGGTTCCAGATCCCGCTGCCACCTGATTGACATCCATAGTGACCTGCAATGGTAAAGCATCTAGTATCGTGCTCGCATCTGTATCACTATCAAAAAGATTTCCTTCACTAACTAAAACTGAAGCCGTATCGAGCACTTTACCATTACTATCAAACATATAAAAACATAGATTCTCTGCGCTAGAAAGTTCCGTTTGCTCGGTAATAGGATTACCATAGGCATCAACAGCAATCAATAAATATTGCACACCAGCTTGCAATTGCGTTGCGTTTAATTTATTGAGCGTTGGCGCTATATTTGCCGCAGCTGGTTCATCTGGATTCTCTGTATTTTCTCCAAAAATATACTCAATTCCTGCTGCTCCCCCAATATTAATATCAACTTCAAAAACAGAGCTATCTTCTGCGGTACTTGGTATTGTATATGAAACCGTAGTTATCCCGCCCTGTGGAAATAATGCTGCAATTTGTGATAAAGTTTGAAATGATGTGCTCGAACCTCCACCCCCAGTTCCTTGCTGAGCTACTACTGCCTGAGCTAGATTTAAAAAATTCTCGACTGTAGCAGAACCCAAAGCAGGAGCAGCAAAACTACCCCAAACCACCAGAAATACTGCTATTTTTTGAAATGATTGCATCATTTTTATCCTTTTTTTCTGTTAACAAAACAACTATTTTGATACTCTTTTTATCCTTAACAGTTTTCCCCTCAAAAAACAATACTCTTACAATCAAAGGCCTTATGCTTTGAGAAAAACATAAGGCCTTCACATTTTTTTATTTCAATAAACTAAAACGGAATTACAACTGGATTTGGTATCTGAACAGTCACAGGTACCAAATAATTTGCAAGAATTCCTGACGCGCTTGTTCCATCGCCAGCATAAACTTCAGTCTGCATTCCCAAACTTGCAAATGTTGGATTTGGAGGCGTTGATGTAGGTCCATTAGCTACATAGGTCAGAGGGATATCTGAACTTGTTGATAAGAGAGTCCCTGAAATATCAAAGATATATAACGTAAAGGTTGTTAGCGGACTTTCTTGCGGAGTTGTGATAAGATTTGGCATAGCAGTGCCCGTACCATCTACCCCAACAAACAAGAATGTAACACCCGCTTCCCATTGAGCCTGAGTAATCGATTTAATCGTAAGAATTTCTGCCGCCAAACCATTTAGACCAACATCCGCGGTTTTATTGAATGGATTGACTTCTCCAAATGCATAACTCCAAAGTTCTGTACCACGACCCTTATTCATATTAAACACAATGGACGAGAAGTATTCACCCTGTGAAGGATTTGCAGAATTTGAAAGAATAATTGTTTGTGGCGTTACCGTCGCTCCAGCTCCAGTTAATGCATTCGTGATTGTTTGTAGAGTTTGTATCGATGCTGCTTGCATGGTCAATTGAACTGGATAGGTAATTTTAGTGTTGCCCTTGGTTAAATTCGATCCATTGACCCCAACTCCTACAACAAGCGAACCATCCGGAGCAGCAGTAAATGAGGTTAAAGTAGCCCCTTTAGTAAGTGCGTATGCACTGTTAACTGGTACAATAACAGGCGAACCAAGCAGCGCATTGCCTGTTTTATTATCAAACATATGCAAATATAATGAAGCAGGAAAGTTAGTTGCAGGATTTGCAATAAAGTTACCATTCTTATCAGCCGCAACCAATATAGCACTAATTCCATCAGTCATGTTAGCTGCAGTAATGTTATTAAAAATACTGGTGCTATTCGTTAAAGCATCTATAACAGTTCCTCCTGTTACAGCTGCGTTAGTTGACCAAGGATTGTTTCCAAAAGCATAACCCCATGCATCGCCCCCTCCCAAATTAACATTAAATGGTTGCGCTTGGGTTCCCGTTAAAGTAGCTGTAACTTGACTTAAAGATGATCCAGCCTGGCTTATAACTCCTTTAAGAGCAGACAGAGTTTGAGCCACATTGACAGATCCAGTAACTGTTGGTGCTTGTAATGCTGTTTTCATGGTCAATTGAACTGGATAGGCAAGAGCGTTGCCCTTAGTTATGCTTGATCCATTTACCCCAACTCCCACAACCAGCGAACCAGACGGAGAAGCAGTAAATGAGGTTAAAGTAGCCCCTTTCGTAAGTGCGTATGCACTTTTAACGGGCACAGCAACAGGCGAACCAGGTAGCGCATTGCCTAAATTATCAAACATATGCAAATATAATGAAGCAGGAAAGTTGGTTACAGGATTTACAATAAAGGCACCAAGCTGATCAGCCGCAACCAATATAGCACTAATTCCATTAGTCATGAACGTTGGATTTGCGTTAATGTTATCAAAAATGCTTGAAAGATCATTCACAGTTCCGCCTGTTACAGCTGGGTTAGTTGACCAAGGATTGTCTCCAAAAGCATAACTCCATTTTCCAAAATTAAAATAAAATGGTTGCGCTTGGTTTCCCGTTAAATTATCGTCTGTAATTTGCGTTAAGCCAACAGGAGGAGTTAAAGATGATCCAGCCTTGCTTATAATTCCACTAAGAGCAGCCAGAGTTTGAGACACATTGACATATCCAGTCCCTGTTGGTGGCGTAGCAGTAAATCTTAACATAGCTGGATAAGGTACAGGATTTGCGGTCTTAAGGAGTAAATCATCTACACCAAACGAAACGTACACTGGAGCTGTAAATGCAGTGCTTGAGTTACTACCCAAAACATATCCACTTGAAACAGGAACCGTAACAGGAGTGCCCACCAATGTGCCTTTTCTATCCCAAGCATACCATATTACACTTGCTGGAACTCCTGAACCAGTTGCGGTTGGAGCTGCGATAAGATTACCCGCAGCATTACACAAAATAGGCATAACGTCTATAAAACCCACAGCCTTGATCTGATTTATGACTATTGACATAGGTACGAGGGCCGATCCTTGGTATGCCGATGTCGTCCAGCTTGAAGGAACTGCACCAACAGGAAATCCACGCCCGTTATTGAAGTTAGCATAAAATGAAGAGATAGTGCTTGGTGCAACTGATGATACTTGATTGATAGTTAGGTTTGCAGTGGAAAAAAACTTTAGAATATCTGAGAAACTTTTAATTGCTGTACTTGGTGTTGGCGTTGGCGTAACTGGACCCTTATGTCCACCACCCCGAGCAACTACATTCTGAGCTAGATCTAAAAAATTCGCGACGACTGCAGCAGAACCCAAAACAGGAGCAGTAAAACTACCCCAAATCACCAGAAATACTGCTATTTTTTGAAACGACTTCTTCATACATATCCTTTTTTATAAAAAAATTATGAGGCACTCCTATCCTTTAACAATTTTGTCATTAAAAAACAATAATTTTTTTAAGCAATGAACCATTGCTAACAGGAATGTTTTAAATAGCACCACGAAGGATATTAAGAAGAAAAAAATGGTAGCGACGCAGGGACTTGAACCCCGGACCTACAGATTATGATTCTGCCGCTCTAACCACCTGAGCTACGTCGCCATTTTGAAGTTGATTTAATTACGAAATTAAATCTATTTGAAAGATTGGAGTAAAGAATGGATCCCTACGGCTCGCGCAAGGATCCAAATAATTTCAACTTTAAGAAGTATACTTAAATACTTAGTTTTTGTATATTAAAAAATCTTAAATAAAATTTAAATAATGATTTCAAGAAGAATAAACCAGTGATAAGCGTTGTGATAATTCCGATCATCATCGTTACCGCAAACCCTTGGATAGCACCAGAGCCAAAATAATACAGCACCGTTGCTACGATAAACGTGGTAACGTTTGAATCCAAAATGACCCACATCGCTTCAGAAAATCCATCTTCTACAGCTGCTGCAACTGTCATGCCTTCACGCATAGCTTCTTTGATTCGTTCATAAATCAAGATCGAAGAGTCAATCGCCATACCAACGGTCAAAATCATTCCCGCAATACCAGGAAGCGTCAATGTCGCATGCAAGACCGCCATGAACAACATCAAAAGAATGATGTTGTACAGCAATGTTAAAAATGAGAACACGCCACAAAGACGATAGTACATAACACCAAACAAAAGTAACAGCGTAAGACCAATGATACAAGATAAAAGTCCTTTTTGAATAGCTTCTTGACCCAGTGTTGGCCCGATTTGACGTTCTTCAACGAAATCAACTTTTGCTTTAAACGCACCTGATTTCAAAAGTTTTGAAAGCGTTGTTGCTTCTTCTGATTTAAAGCTACCGCTAATTTGGCCACGTGCACCAATTGCTGATTTAATGGTCGCTGCTTGGATCACTTCATCATCCAAGACGATTGCAAGAGTTTTACCAATATTTTCACTGGTTAACTCATGAAAGCGCTTACCGCCTTCTTCATCAAATTCAAAACTTACCGCTAAATCTGTTCCAAATTCGCCACCAAAACCAACTGAAGCATTTTTAAAATATTTTCCTGATACCGGTGAATACTCTGGAAGTAAATAGTAAGTTTTTTCTTCAAATGCACCACGACGTTGACCAGGAACAATCACCGTTCCTTCTGGAATTTCATGATCATACTTTGCAAGCAAAGCTTCTCTGCTACCAGCATTATCTTCTACCAACTTAAATTCTAAAACAGCTGATTTGCCAATCATTGCTTTTGCTTGATGAGGATCACTCACGTTTGGCAGCTCTACCACAATTTGCGCAGCACCTTGTTTGCTGATATGAATTTCACTCAAACTGCTAAAACGGCTTCGCAAAATTTCAATATTTGCTTCAACAGCATCAGAAATAAGTTTTGAAAGTGTTGCTTCAGCAATGCTTACCTTCAAGCTTGCACCATCAACATCATATTTTAAATATTTTTCTTCTGACTTAAACAATGACTCAGCTTCACAAGCTGCACTGCCTGACTGAAACTTGAAAACTAAACCATCATAGGCAAGCGTTGTCTTACCATCAAGTTCTATTTTTGATGCCTTGAGTAAAGATTCAAAGCCACGAATTTTATCACCGAGATAGTTCTTGATTACATCATCCGCTTGCACTTCAAGGGTAATGTATGTTCCACCCACTAAATCTATTCCAAAACGAATGTCATGTTTACCATATCGGTATAGATAACCACATGTTGCAAGAGCAAAAAGGACCCAAAATGCAAATCCTGTAGATAGGACTTTTTGAAATGAGTGATTCATGAATTCTCTCCAAGCACTTATTTTATTTAAACATTCTTACTTCTCAAAATATCAAGGTACGACGTTTTGAGCATTTCGCTGTCCAGCTTTCCGTCTTCGTGTACAGTTTTGAACTAACTAATGACGTTTTACTTACTTAAGGACTTTTTATCTTTCTTGCCCGGCGTCGCTCTATGAGCTATGCCGAGGCAGCTTTCGCTCTGTAATTTCAATTTATTGTACTATTAATGTTTTCTTCATTCTGTGCTGGCCGCGCCTAGGCGTAGCTCGCAAGAGCGAAGAACTGGTGCCGAAGAAGGGACTCGAACCCCCACAGGATTTCTCCCACAGCCACCTCAAGGCTGCGTGTCTACCAGTTTCACCACTCCGGCATATTTGATCTACATGTTAGATTAGCAGATCAGATGATATTTTCAATGCAAAAAGCGTTTTTTTAATAGATCTCTTTCGAAACCTAAATTTTTTCATTTGTATCATTTGTTCTCTCACTCTTGTCATTACCGCGAAGGCGGTAATCTCTGTAGCACACAAAGTAATAAAAACCAAAACCGAGATCCCCGATGACGCTCGGGGATGACAAGAGGTGGAAGATGTCAATGCGTAGTCTGGGACTGCTTGGAGATGACAAAGACAAAAGAAGTTTTTCAGTTTCAAAATAAATCTAATATCCCAACAATTTGCAGATCATTTCTTGAATTTTGCACAATATTGTCTGCACACAACAAGCCGCAATCATAAACCACTCTGACACCTTGCTCCAAGCAATACCACCATACAGCACCAACATGTCAGCAATTTTTTGGTACCATGTTGCACCAGATGATTTCTTAGATTTTGCAGAAGCCTCCTGCGACTCTTTATCAGCATCTGATTTCATTGCTGCAGCTTTTGCTGCTGCATCCTGCGCTTGAGCATCATCTCTTTTTTGCAATATCACAAAATCACCCTTAGAATCTTTTTCCAATAATGTTTGCATTGCAAGACCCTTACTATGCAATGTTTGCGCGGCAGTTTTAATTTGAGCTGTTGTTTGATCAACCTTAACCACTAATTGAGCTTGCAAATATTGCAGTAAGTTTGTTTGCAAATAGGTTAACTTTTGTTCAATATTCTTTTGGAAATTTTCCATTTCATAGTACAGTACTCGAGCTTTTTTATCATCAAGCTCCATACCAATATCTTTAAAGTTATTCCAAGCTCTTGTTTCAAGTGCTCGACAAGCATCGATTTCTTTAAATGCCTTCATCATCGTTTTATCAACTTGGTCATCCAAATCTTCAATCAATTTAAAATCAGCACTCATCGACTGAAAAACTTGCTGCTGCTCTTGAATTTTTAAACGAACTGATCGTTCATCTGATGAAAGATCGCCACTGCGAATTTTTTCTTCAGTGGTTAACTCTGTTGAAAGAGCCTGAAGAAGTTCTTCAATTTGACCTTTCTGAAAACCAACCGTTTCATAAAATTCATCAATTTGTTGGCCAACTTGATTTACTTCATGAACAAACTTCATACGAATATCTGCTGCTTTTTGAATCGTTGTGCGAATAACTTCAAATAGTTGTTCTGCTTTTTTATACCAATTTCTTTTTTCAAGCCAATTGCCACCAGAATCAATATGCAAAGTATCAAGACCGTCTGGTACAATTTCATGTACGTCAGTTATCTGCATCTGTGCCTGAACACCCCCTGGCTGCGAGTTTACAGCTGTAGCAATAACTGGTGTTGGCGCACTGACCACTTTGGGAGCACCTGGTGCAACAACCACTTCTGGCTCAGCAACAACAGACACGACTTTAGGCAGCACCGGACTTACGGCAACTTTAGGCATAACCGGATGAACAATTGGTACGATTACTTTAGGTGCAATCGGTTCCTCTTTAGGTTCAACAACAGACTTTACTTCTTTTGATTCTACTGCAGCAGCAATAGGCTCAGGCATTTTTGGCACGTCTGTTTCGACCGTTTCTGTAGGCGTTTTTATAGATTCAGCGTCTTGAGGCTCAACCGCTTTTGGCATAACCGGCTCAACGGCCGCAGCAGGTGCCTGGGGCGTTGCCTCTGTTGATCCCGACATACTTGTTAACAATGCATCAAGTTCTGGTTCTGCTGCCCTTAAAGCATCAGTAGCAAAAAACAGTGAGATAAAAAACATAACCCGTAGCAACACCATAAAAACTCCTTTTTTTACATCACTTATAATGTCTTTGCCATTTCTTTTAACTCATTCATTAAAGCTATCGACAACTCTTCAGCTTCCCATGAAGTATAGCTCCATCGAACCCCTGAATCAACCCGCGTTAAAACTGAGCAGTCAGATTTGATATCAATAATATCAATATGAACAACATTCATTAATGGATGCACCATTGATGGAGCTCGCACCACGCCTGCACGACCAAGTATGCTGTACGCAATATTGCCTTCATCCATAAAACAGATCATCACCTTTTTTTGCCATACCATATTGTGATAACCTTGGTGATTTTTATGAATTGAAATCAAAATGCTTTCATATCCCTTAGGACATATCACCTGAAGAGGTGTTGTATGCGGCACACCTTTTTCAGAAAAAGTTGCAAGCACACCAACCGTTGTACCTTTTTTTAAAATTTCATACAAATCTTCAGGAAGTTTAACCCCAACATGTTTTGCCATAACAAGAACCTTTCATTTTTATTAATTTATATCAAAATTATCATCAGATTTTTGGATTAACACCACTATGGAGCAAATTGGACAACAACCATAGCACATTCAAAAACCTGTTTTTTTACTCTGAAAACAATCGAAGCGTAATTTCATTTTCTAGGGCATAACCTTTGGGAGTAAGTCGTATCACGCCATCTTGGTAGATTAACAACTGTAACTTCACCAAATCGTCAAGGTTCTTAAAAAAATGAGTCTGAGCTTCTGGCGTTATACTGCAAGCATAACCTTGCACACATACGCCCTTGGATTGACGCAATCCTAACATTAATTTTTCAAGCATGATCTGTTGGCTTGATAATGACTCGTTCATATCAATAACCGACTGCCCATCAGACAATAACTCAATGTAGCGTCCTAAATTTTTGGTATTTTGAAAACGAACCGATCCATTAAACGAACAAGCTCCCAGGCCAAATCCACGATATGATTTACGATTCCAATATGCGCTGTTATGTCGTGATTGATATCCCGACCGCGCAAAGTTCGACAACTCATACCGATCAAAACCATGCTCAGCCAAAGTATCAACAGTCCAATCATACAGATCGACCATCGCATCATCAGGCGGCAAATGAACTTTTTTTGAACTTACTTTAAAATACAATGGCGTATCTTCATGCACCGTCAAAAAATAAATTGATATGTGCTTAATGGGCCAGCTCATCGCTTCTTGTATCATCTCTTTCCACTCATCATCTAAGACGCCTGGTAAACCTAAGATAAAATCAACCGACAAATTATCAAAATACTGTGACGCCTCTTGCAACACCGCGTATACATCTTGTCTGGTTTGGTGACGGTTCAATGATTTTAAAACAATATCTTTTAAACTCTGTACACCAATACTCAACCGATTAATACCTGCACGATACCATGCTTGAAGCAACTCTGTTGTCACTGTACCCGGATTAACTTCAAGAGTTATTTCTGTCGACTGATCAAAATCAAACAACTCTCTTAGTGTAGCAAACGTGTCAAGTAGCAAGTGAGCGGGATAGGTGCTTGGGGTGCCACCACCGAAATAAATGGTCTGCAAGGCTGGTTTTGAAGATATCATCGGAGCAAATTCTTTAATTTCTTTTAAAAGAGCAACATGATACTGAGCCATAAACTGTTCATGCGATGCCATCGCAACAAAATCACAGAAATGACATTTATACGGACAAAATGGCCAATGAATATACAAATGCTGCATATCTAAGTAAGAATAACTCAAATTTTCCCCGTGGTCTGCTCAGACTGAGCCATTTCAACAACAATTGTTTGTAACATATCAATGTCTGCAAGCAACATCGTTTCAGAAACAGCATCATAAGCAAATTTAATTCGAAATGATCTATCAAAAAATTCTTGCATTAAGGATAACACGTTTTGAGAAACAATTCCATCCAGCATTGATACTATTTGTATGTCTGTTTTATCATGCAAAGCAACCCCGCAGCGAGCACTTAAATAATTTTTAATAATCATAGTTAATCGAAAGTAGGCTTCATGCAATGCCTCTTGCGATGCGTGAGTTTGTGATCTCAGACGATGCAGCTCTTGTAAAGCTTCCTGCTCTGGACTTAATTTTTTACCACGACGATACCGTATCACTAAAGCAGAAAGAACGATTGCAAAAATTACCCCAATGATAACAACATAGATCCAAACATGGTACCACCAAGGTTGATACCATAATTCATATACCCCAAAAAGACCTTTTTGAGTACTGCTCATATTTTTTTCCTGTTTGGTTAACTGACCATGCGTTTTTTAAAAAACGATATTAACTCATGCATAAATGTTGATTGATTGCGCAAAAGAACGGTCTGAACTCCCATTTTGCGCAACATTGTTTTTTGATCACGCAATCGACTCTGAAGACCTTGCGAAATAGAACTACGTACGCCACCAGAACTGCTTGCCAAAACTTGCCTTCCTGTTTCTGGATCTTGCATCCAAACGAGTCCTACATCAGAAAAAACAGTTTCTTGCGGGTCTAAACAACTAATTGCAACAAAATTTTTGCTCACCACAAATTTTTTCAAGCTGGAAGAAAAATCAGGAGCAATAAAATCTGAAACAACAAGCATGGTTGATTTTTTAGGAACATGGGTTAACCCATACTGACACAATGCTTCTATGCTTGTTGTTGAACCTTGAGGCTGATGCGTAAATATTTTTTCGATCATACGATGAATATGATGTTGTCCTTTAGCTGGTGGTATCATATATTCAACACGATCAGAAAATAAAATTAAACCCACTTTATCCTTGCTCCATCCTGCTGCAAGCGCCAAAACACCAGCAACTTGTTGCATGATTTCTTGTTTGCTATGGACACCTGAGCCAAATTGAGTTGAGGCAGAAACATCAAGACAAACCATAAAGGTTCGATTTCTTTCTTCAAAATATTGTCTGATATACAAAGTATCTTGACTGCGAGCAGAACTTTTCCAGTCGATTAAACGAACGTCATCACCATACTGATATGCTCTAAGCTGATCAAAATCAAATCCAAAACCTCTTTGTGCGCTGCGCGAAGCACCGGTGCTAGGCCCACTCAAAATACGACGAGTATGAAGCTCTAGCTCTTTAACTTTAGCAGCGAGTTCAGCAGCGATCATACATTACCACCCTTGCGTTAACAAACTCTCCGGCAACACTATTGAACCATCAGGTCGTTGGTACGTTTCCATTAACGCAACCATCAAACGCGGGAGTGCAAGTGATGATGCATTCAAGGTATGCGCGTATTCATTTTTACCTGACGAGTGACGATAACGAATTTTTGCACGACGTGCTTGATATTGGGTACAGTTACTTGCCGATGAAACCTCATAGTAACTATTTTGTCCTGGCATCCACACTTCAAGATCATACGTCTTTGCAGATGCAATACCACTATCTTGCGCTGCAAGCAGCATCACGCGATAATGAAGACCAAGCGCTTGCAAAATTTCTTCGCCACACGCAACCATACGCTCAAGCTCTGTTGCACTATCTTCATGATTGGTAAATGAAACAAGCTCAACTTTTTCAAATTGATGAATACGAATAAGTCCACGTTCTGCAGAACCATAGGTTCCCGCTTCACGACGAAAACAACCGGTCCAAGAGGTCAGTCGTTTAGGCAAATCTTTTTCTTCAAAAACAGTGTCACGATAATAATTGAGCAATGGAACTTCTGCCGTTGGAATCAAATACAAATCTTCACCTTCGATTTTGTACACTCCATCAGCAAACTTTGGCAACTGACCAGAACCTTCAAGCGATTTGGTGTTAGCCAGATAAGGCGGCAAAATTAATTCAAAACCATGTTTCACATTCGTTTTAATCATCAAATTTGTAAGCGCATAGATTAATCGAACGGCATCACCTTTGTACAAAGCAAAGTTGCTGCCCGCAATTTTTGTTGCGCCTGGAAAATCAAACCATCCAAGTTGATTGCCCAGCGTTACGTGATCTTTGGCTTTAAAATCAAATGTTGGTTTTTTGCCAAATGTGCGAACTTCTTTATTTTCAGGTTTGTTACCTTCAGGAACTTCAGGCATCATGGGATTGGGACAAGACATATAGTGCATAGTAAAGTTTTTTTCTAAGTCGACAAGCAGCGTCTCTTTTTCTTTTAACAACTTACCAATTTCTATAGATCTTTGACGTACATCGTTTGATATTTCGCCTTTAAAGTTTCTTGCAAGATCGTTTTTTTCTTTACGAATTTGCTCAACCTCTACCGATAGTTGTCGAAACTGTGCGTCAAGCTGAATTAACAACGAAGTATCATACGAAGGATCTTTCTTGAGAATTTCTTTTTTAAATTGCTCAGGATTTTTCCGCAATTCTGCTAAATCTATCATGGATACTCCTATTGTGTCTCTATCGTTTCAATTGCAAAACATGTATAAAAGAATAAGGTCGAACAGATAACTGTGCGACCTTACAATGGATAACTATTTTGCAAGGCGAAATAATTTCAATCTAACCTTACGTACGTTATTATAATTGCACTTTGCGTACTACTTCACGCAAATTTTTGCCAGCTTTGAACTTCGGCACTGTTACACTTGGAATGTTGATCTTTTGTTTTGTCGCTGGATTGATACCTTTGCGCGCTGAACGCTCAGAAATCCAGAAACTACCAAAACCAGTGATCGAAACTTTCTCACCTTTTTTGAGACAACGCTCAATAATTCTGACGAGCGAATCAAGAACTCTAGCAATATCTTTTTTGCTAAAGGTTGTTTCTTCGCTGAGTGCGTCAATTAATTTAGTTTTATTCATAAGGTCTCCTTACACGTACATATAACGGAACACTGCTTATCACTAAACTACTACTAAACTTTTTGCAGTTCATGTAAACTAGACTAAATCTATTTAGTGGTTTGTCAAATAAATCTATGAAAAAACCACGCTTCTTAACCAAAAGGACCTCCTGATGTTGATAGACACACACTGTCACATGAACATAATGACCCGAAAATTTGACACAAAAGAGCCATTTCAACCGTTTACAAATGATGAATTTATACAACTCCAAAATATTATTGCTGATGCACAAAAAGAATCTGTAACCACCATCATCAATGTCGGAACAAACTACATTGAAAGTATTGCATGCATTCAAATCGCACAGCTTTTTGAAAATTGCTATGCAACAATCGGACTTCATCCCAATGACAGCGATGACAACTGGCAAAAAACTATTGAACTGTTTAAAATTTTACTTGAAACAAAGGAAGACCCGTCTTTGCTCTTCGAGCTACGCCGAGGCGGGCAAGCCCGCATAGTTGGTATCGGTGAATGTGGTATCGATAAACATTATCCTGATTTCAATCTCCGTCAGCAGCAAGATGTTTTTCACGCACAGATTCAATTAGCTCTCGAGCATGATCTGGCTCTCGTCATTCATTCACGAGATGCCGACCAAGAAACGTACGATGTACTGGCACAATACCGCGGTGAAAAAAATTTCCGAGGAACCATTCACTGTTTTTCTTCAGATGAACGCTACGCTCAAAAATATTTAGATCTGGGTTTTGTTCTAGGATTTGGCGGCACGGTCACCTATCCCAAAAATGAAACACTCAGAAACGTGGTAACTATGATTCCTCTGGAAAAAATCATTCTTGAAACCGATGCCCCATTTTTACCACCACAATCACTGCGCGGTAAACCAAACCATCCAGCATACATCAAAATAATTGCCCAATATATTGCCCAACTACGTGGTGAGTCTTTTGAGACGGTAATGGAAACAACAGCAAAAACAACCCAAAAATTATTTGGAATTATTGCAAGCTAAAATAATTTTAATTTAAAATTAAGGAAAAACAATGAAATCACTCATTCAAAAATATTTTTTACCAACATTGATAAGCGCAGCTATTCTGGCTATTTTTGGCTTACTCATTTACAACGGTCAAAACACCAATCGTTGCGAGGCACAAAATCCCATCTGGAACCAAGCATCGCAGCTCATTGATGATAGACTTCATACAACTCTGAAAGCAACAAACCCGATCACCCTGATTGCAGCACTTGCTGTTGCCTATGCAAGCAACCCCGACGACACCCAAACTTTCAGCGAAATTATCCAATGTTGGGTTAAACAAGGTGGTAACATCAATCAAGTTTTTAAAGCAAGCGAAGCATACCCGCTCTTCTTGGAGCCTGAACTGTACGGGCAAATCGATCAAGAGTTAAAAAATAGACCAACCACTATTGTAGCTTCCTTTGCAGGACTGAGCACCATTGTTGCAACACTCTTGAAAAATGGTGCACAACCTATCGTAGGTCAAGTAAGTGCACTTGAAGCATGGGCCGAGCAATATCCTTTACTTGAAAAGCAAGGCAATGCTGACCAGCAAACACCTGGCATCTCTGACGAGCTACACCGCATGCTTAATGATGCACTACAATTTTTACTGAAAGCTTGCGACCAAACACAGCGTGATGCATTTTTTGAAAAATACCCACAGTTCAAAAAAGTTGATGTGGGAACGTAAACTCTATTATTTGCGGCTGCTCAAATGTTTGATAAGATAAAAGTATTCTTAGCTTAAACAAGGAAACATTATGTTTGACGCAATGCTGGCCGCATTTGGCCTATACTGTCTGATTCTTTTGGGCATCGGCCTCTTTTTTTATCGTAAAACCAATAGCCAAGCATCATTTGCGCTGGGCAATCGATCACTCAACTACTGGCTGACCGCCATTGCTGCGCAAGCAAGCGACATGAGCGACTGGCTTTTTATGGGATTTCCCGGGCTAATCTACGCAATTGGACTTTCTGGCATGTGGTTTGCTTTTGGGCTCGCACTGTTCATGTTTTTAACCTGGCAGCTCATTGCACCACAACTGCGACAACAAACCGAACAACTAGGAGCACTCACCCTTTCTGAATTTTTTGCAAAGCGAGCAGAGCGAACTCCTCGGACAACGACCCAAGGATCCAGTAATTTAGAAATTCCTTCCAACTTTATCAAAATCGTCAGCGGTTTTTTCTGTTTATATTTTTTCACTTTTTACATTGCAGCTGGAATTGTTGGAATTGGAAAAGCTTTTGAAATCATTTTTAATATTCCCTACCACACAGGAATCCTAATCGGTCTTGCCATGTCACTTGGATACACGCTCATGGGCGGCCTTCTAGCTGTTGCATGGAGCAATCTGCTGCAAGGAACATTCCTGCTGGCATGCATTATGTTTGTGCCGCTGTGGGCAATTATGACCAAGCTGGGTGGCTTTGCGCAAGCGTACCATTCGCTCCAGCTCTTTGGTGATGATTATTTAAGCCTCATGCCTGCATCAGGCATTGCAGGCACCATCATGGCAATCCTCAAGTGGGGCCCTGGTTATTTTGGCCAACCGCATATTTTAATTAATTTTATGAGCATCAATAAGGCCGAAAATATCTCTAAGGCCAAAATTGTGGGCTGCACTTGGCAGATTTTAGCCCTAACCTCTGCAATTTTAGTGGGTATTGTGGGCAAGCTCATGTTGTTTCCCACACTTGCAAATCGTGAGCTGGTCTTTATTGTCATGGTCAAAGATATGTTTTCACCATTTTTTGCGGGCTTTATTTTATGCTCAATTTTGGCTGCTACGGTGTCAACAATCAACATCCAATCACTCATTTCAGCATCACTGATCACCCAAGATCTTTTTTGTCCGCTATTCAAGACACAACCATCACAAGCAACCACACTGCTGTTTACGCGTTTAGCAATATTTATTATTCCAGCTCTGTCACTGGGTATTGCCAGCAATGAAAATTACAATGTTTTAGATTTGGTTTTGTACGCATGGTCAGGCCTTGGATGTACTTTTGGACCCATGGTCATCATGTCACTGTACAGCACTCGTATCACCCGCATGGGCATGCTATGCGGACTGTTTGCTGGTGCAATGACCGCCATCCTCTGGCCCCTCAATGGCACCATTCCAACGCTCGTTGCGGGATATGTGATCAACACTGCTGTTACTATGATTGTTTCTTGGATATCGAAGGAAAAAAAATGAATCAATATCATCGTTTTTTGTTAACTTTTTTTATTTTTAGCATAGCGTTAAATGTTAACATTTTATATAGCCATACATTATTACAGACAAGTTCCGCAACATCCCAACACATGGTTGGAAAAAGTATGATCACTATCGGAAGATTTACCTATACTTTTTCAGATTTAGAAATACTAGAGTTTGGAGAAGGAGCTTCCCTTTCCATCGGTCAATTTTCATCGATAGCCCTTAATGTCACCTTTTTTCTTGGAGGTAATCATCGCGCAGACTGGATTACCACGTTTCCTTTTTGCCAAATTTATACAGAGCACTTTGGAGGCAACGATATTGTAGGACACCCCGCTACAAAAGGAGCTATTGTCATTGGCAATGATGTGTGGATTGGCCGCAATGCTACCATTATGTCCGGAGTCACCATCGGTGATGGAGCAATAGTGGGCGCATATGCAGTGGTGGCAAAAAATGTTGCACCATATTCTATTGTGGTAGGAAATCCAGCAAAACATATCAAATATCGATTTGATGAAGACATTTGCGCTGCCCTGCAAAAACTGAAATGGTGGGATTTGGAAATAGATCAAATCAAAGAAATCGTACATGAGCTTTGTGACTGTCCCGATCTAGAAAAATTAAACTTTTGGTTACAAAAATACCGCAGCGGGCAATAATATAAAAATAACAAGGTGCTCTTTTAGGCATGTATTTATTATTTATCTAAAAGAGCACCTTAATTTTTGTTATATTTTCAATATTTTTTAAGCGTTTCAATTACTGGATAAAGAGCATCTAATGGAACATTTATTTTTGAATGGTAAGCTTGAATCCAAGGAAATTGCTGCCAATTCAATGAATAAGAAAGATCAATATCCAATAATTTCACAGGATGATATTCCAAATTATTGACCAACGATAACCACCACATACATGTTTCTATCAATGCCTGAAATAGCTCTATAACAACTGTCCCTGGCTTACAAAATAAAAGATTAACAAGGCCAGCGCCATGTTCACCTACAACAATTTCAGCATTTTGAAATAAGGATATTTGTTCTTCTATCGTCATTTTACTCAATTCGTAACGAACAAAACCCAATGGTTCAAACAATGCAAAAATCTCATCTTCATTCAAAATGAAACGATAAGCCCCATCTTTTCGCGAAACAAAAATTTTCCTTGAAAAATGTTCTTGAGACATTTTTTGAGGAAAATTTTTTATCAATTTATTTTTGACATAATCCATAGTTTTTGGATGAACAAATATTCCAGTATGTTCAAACCCTAAATTTGTATTAACATTAAAGGAAGGAATAATAAGTTCATCAGCTTGTATGCAATAATAAGCATCAACAGGAGAAATGATTTTGTTTGGATCAATTCCCCATAATGTCAAAAAGCTTTTGATCATAGGAATATCATATGGAATATACAACCAGTCATACTCTATGTTATGCATTTCAAGCAAAGCAAGCCTGCCAAGCGTTTCACTAATAAAGTGAAAATAACTTATTTGACAAAACGACGCAATGACCGCAACACGACCAGATACTTTTGTAACTTGATCACTCGATATAGGCACAACTTCATCTAAAAAATAAAATCTATCAAACCATACGAACTCTCGCATAAATTTATTACCTTCAATGAGAGTATGTCCTCTTCTACCTTGAACTTTTCCCTCTGGAATTGTCAGGATAAAAAGTTCATCAAAAATAACTTTGTGTGGCATCTGTGGTAATATTTCAAATTCAGGTGCTTCATGGAACATTTTTTCGGTACATTTCAAATATTTAATTTTTGGATTTTCTAATAATATTTGTTCTAGCGGAACAATATTAAACCAAAATTGTCCCGACAAAACGTATGTTATAGATAATAAAGCTATATATATTATTTTTTTCATCGAACACACTTCGTTATGTTTGAAGATTTGGGAAAGAGATTAAGTCAAGTAAAATTCTTCATTTTACAATAGACCTTATCATAATTTATTATTTCTGATTAAAGTGCCAAACACTTTCTGATGCTTCTTGAAAAGAAAGACAATCATATTGCCCAGCTTCTTTTACAAAGAAAAAATTATCTCCTGCGTAAATGGTCAAATTATACTTTTGTGCAAATTCAATTACAGCTACTTGAACAGGTCCATGCCGCCAATCATCACCACACAAAATTCCTTTATTGCCTTTTACTAAAGGAAAGTATGCTTCTAAATCATTGCGAACTGAAATCGTATCATGAGCTGCATCAATATAAACTAGATCAAAATGATCACCATAATTTTTTAAAACAGAAACTGCATCAAGAGATGATTCTCGAATTGGAACAATGATATCAGTTAATCCAGCATGAATAGTATTACTTAAAAATTGCTCATATAATGTTGGTAACTTATCAGCCCCCCATTCAACACCAAGCAAATGTTCTACTGAACCTTTCCACGTATCAACTGCATATAATTTTCCACCACTTGATAAAAGTGATGCCACATGACGAGTTGAACATCCAAGCCACGAACCAACTTCAATCACATTCTCAATTTTATTGTTGGTCATTAATTTGGAAATCCACTGCTCATTTGCATACCACCCATGATCATCAAAAGGCAAAAGAGTTTTTACCGTATTGTACGGATATGGCAAATTCACAGAAGATGCTACAAAGAAAGAACATCCAAAAAATATAGAACTTACAATGAAGGATTTTAGAATATTTTTCATATCTAACCTTATTTTTTAAAATTATAAAATTATTACAAACTTAAATCTTTGTTATATTTTCAATGTTTTTTAAGCATTTCAACGAGTGGATAAATATTATCTAAAGGAACATTTATTTTTGATATCTGAGCTTCCCACAATTTCCAAGGAGCATCTCTCCAATAAGCTACATGCGAAGTATCCATATTTAACGTTTTTATAGGAATATATTGTAAGTGAAGCGCTCGAGATAACCACCAAAAACATGTGTCAACAAGTGCTTGAAAAAGTTCTATAACAATAGTGCCTGATTTACAAAATAAAAGATTAGTAAAACCAGCTCCATGCTCACCGACAACAATTTCCGCGTTTTGAAATAATAATACTTGCTGTTCAAGCGTCATCTTACTGAGTTCATAACGAACAAATCCCAATGGTTCAAATAATTTAAAAATTTCATCTTCATTAAGAATGTACCGAGCTGGAGAATCTTTTCTTGAAATAAAAATTTTACGCGCAAAAGATTTATCAGAATTTTTTGCAATGGCATTTTTGACAAGCTTATTTTGCACATATTGCATTGTTTCTGGATGAATAAGTGCTCCTATATGATTAAATCTAACGTTGGTATTAAGCACTAATGAGGGAAGAACAATTTCATCCGCTTGCACACAATAATTATCATCGGCAGGTGAAATAATTTTTTCTGGGTCAATTCCCCACAAAGTCAAAACCTTTTGAACCATAGCATTATCATAGGGAATATATAACCAGTCATACTCTATATTATTCATTTCAAGCAGTGCAAATCTACCCAGCACTTCATGAATAAAATGAAAATAATTTGAATAACAACTTTGCGAAATCACCGCAACGCGGCCTGATACTTTTACAACTTGATTATCAGAGATAGGCTGAACAACATTTAAAAATTCAGGTCTATCAGCCCAAACAAATTCCTGAATATATTTATTACCCAGCAATACGTGTCCATTTTCCCCCTGAACTTTTCCCTGTGGAATTGAAAGAATAAAAAGCTCATCAAAAATAATCTTATGCGGTACCAATGGTTCTATCTCAAAAGGAGCAACATTGCAGAGCATTTTTTCAATACATTTTATGTATTTTATTGAAGGATTATTTTGAAGTATTTGTTCAAGTGGAACAATATCAAACCAAAACTGAGCTGAAACAAAACAAGAGATAGATGCTACCATAAATATGGTGCTCATTTTTAACCATTTTTGAATGTAATTCATGCTGCACTTTCTATACTTTTTTTAAAATAACTGCGCCAATTGTAACATATTCTATAAAGCCTGCATAGCGCATTGAATCTACTAATTATTAAGTCTTGCATATTCTAAATATTTTAAGCATTTCAACGAGTGGATAAATATTATCTAAGGGAATATTTATTATAGATAAACCAGCTTGATAATATACCCAATAATACGGTCTCCAATTTACTACCCATGATGTATCAATATTTAAAGTTTTTATAGAAAAATACCGCAATCCAAAATTTTCAGCTATCCACCAATTACTATTATCAACAACAGATTGAAAAAGCTCTATGACTAAGGTATCAGGGCTGCAAAAAAGAATATTTGTCAAACCTGAACCCATTTCTCCTATAACTATTTTTGCATTTTGAAATAATAAAATTTGCTGTTCAACGGACATTTTACTTAATTCATAACGAACAAATCCCAATGGTTCAAATAACGCAAAAACATCATCTTCATTTAATATTTTTCTTTGATTTGCATCGCGCCGCGAAACAAACACTTTTTCTGAGAAAGTTTGCTGAGTAATTTGTTTTGCATGAACAACTTCAATCAATTTGTTTTTAACATAATGCATTATATAAGGATGAACATTCAGTCCAAAATGATCAAAACGAACATCTTTACTGATAACAAATGATGGAACGATCAATTCATCTGCTTGTATGCAAAAATTATTATCTGTCGGCGAAATAATTTTCTTGGGATCAACTCCCCAAAGCTCTAAAAATTTTTTTATAAAAAATGTCTCATAAGGAATATATAACCAATCATATTCTATGTTGTTAATTTCAAGCAATACCAATCGACCCAATGCTTCATGCAAAAAATGAGAATTATAGTTATAAAATTTATGTGCAATTACGGCAACCCGTCCTGATACTTTTTTAACCTGATTATCAGATATACGCTCAAGATCTTCTAAAAACTCAGGTCTATCAGCCCAAATAAATTCTTTTATAAATTTATCACCGATCAGCACATGCCCATCTTTTGCTTGGACTCTACCATTTGGAATCGTTAAAACAAAAAGCTCATCAAAAACAACCTTACAGGGAATTAAAGGCTCTGCTTTAAAGGAAGCAACCTCATAAGGCATTTTTTCGGTACATTGTATATATTTTATTGAAGGATTATTTTGGAGTATCTGTTCAAGCGGAACAATATCAAACCAAAACCGCGCTGAAACAGGATAAGAAATAGATGCTATCATAAAGATAGCGCTCACTTTAAACCATTTTTGAATATTTTTCATGCTTCACCTGTTTGTTGGAATTATTCTAGATTTTAAAATATCCAAACACTGTCATCAGCTTTTAAAAAATCTTTATACTGATACTGACCCTCGTCCTTTAAGAACCAAAAATTACATGCGCCATAAATAGTTAAATTATATTTTTGAGCAAATTGAACTATTCCTACACGCACTGTTTTAAGCATCCAATCATCACCACACATTACGCCATGACTACTTAACAATGGATAGTACAGCTCTAAATCCCTAAATACTGCTTCTGTTGCATGATCTCCATCGACATAAATCATATCGAAACTTGATCGAAACAGTTTAAAAATTTCAATAACCTCTTGTGATGCTTTTTTTATCGGAATAATTTTATCGGTAAGTCCTGCATGTATAACATTGCTTAAAAAAGGAACATATCTTTGATTATGATACCCTGATTCATTAGTGAAATCCCATGTGTCTATCGCATATAATTTTCCACCTGTAGGAAGAAGTGATGCAATATGACGGGTAGAAAGTCCGTAATCAGAGCCTATTTCTATAGCATTGACTATATTATTGGATGAAAACAACATAGAAACATACTGAGAATTCACATAATAACCCGTAGAATCATATGGCATTATTTCAGATAAAGTATTATATGGATATGTTAATTTTGAAATATCAATATTAACAGGATCAATCAACGGTATGTTTTCAACGTAATGTTTATAATATGGAAAATATTTTATATAATCTTCTGCAACAAAGCGAGGATCATTGCCTTGTAATGCAAATGCTTCATAAGGATTCGTTCCATAATACCAAGGATAAAAACCATTCAATTCCAACATACCTAAACTCATAATTGATAACATAAAAATATGTAAATTTTTCTTTACCATAATAAATCCTTTATAATTCAAAATAATGATCTTTAATAAAATTTTGCACAACGTTCAGCGGTAATTCACGACCTGCACCACAAGGATGTCCCCAAAATAAATCGTTATACGTTGTTGCATTAATACAGCTATATTTTAATTTAAACGTATCTGAAATGAAAAAGAAAGTCGCATCAACGACACTCTGGAGTATTTCTATATAATGAGTTTCTGGACGACAAAAAATAATGTTCGTACTACCTGATCCTACAAATGAAATAACAGTTGTAGCATTATTAAAGAGAGTTATCTGCTCTTCAATGGATAAAGATGTTAATTCATATCGCTCAAAACCAAATGGTTCAAATAACGCAAAAACCTCATCTTCATTAGACACTGATCGATATCCATTTTTTCGTGAAATAAATATTTTTTTAGAAAAGTTTTTTATCTGATCTAATTTTTTAATATCACTCAACAATTTATCAGATACATATTTCAATACAAAATCTGGATAATAATTTACATGATAATGTATCAACACATCATTTTGACCCACAGACATTGGCACAATAACTGTATCTGCAGCAATGGCACAATCTAGAGACATTGGAATAATTTTTGCTGAATCTATACCCCAAATCTCAAGCGTTTCTTTCATGAATTTTGCATCATATGGAATCCATAAATAATCATATTGAATATTGTATATCTCTAAAAGGGCTAATTGACCAAGTATATCAAAAATCCAATGCCCATATATATGTGGACATAAATGATTCAAAATAGCTACGCGGCCAGTAACTTTTTGCACAGATTTCAAAGCATCTCTTTCAATATATTGATTGCCACCAAAAGGCCCATAATTTTTAATCATTGTTTCTTGCACAAATACATCATTAACAAAAATATGCTGATGGTCGCCCAGATCTCCTATAATGACTATTTCTCCCACTCCATTTGGAACTTCTATTACAGAGATATCAGTATGATACCCCTTAGATGGAAAGCATGATTGGCTATACTCTTGATATAATGGAAAAACAGCACGATCAAATCCATAATTCTGCGTACACAAAGTCCATTTTGTCTGAGGATACTCCTGAACAAATTCAGAAATAGTTTTTGAATAAATACGTCGAGCTTCCAGTAATGGTGTCAATGCAACAATACTCATTAAAATAAACAAAAAAATTATCATAATATTTATTTTCTTAAAAAATCCAACCGCTATCATCTATAATTCAAAATAATGATCTGTAATAAAATTTTCCACCAGATGCAACGGAAACTGACGTCCCAATGTCCCAGGACCTGACCATAGTAAATCATCAGAGGTTGTACCATTAATGCAACTATGTTTTAATCCAAATACCTGAGATACATAAAAAAAAGTTGCATCAATCATACTTTGAAAAATTTCAACGAAATGAGCTTCTGGACGAGAAAATATAACATTGGTGCTATTAGATCCCAGAAAGGAAACTATGGTTTTAGCATTATGAAACAAAGCTATTTGTTGAGCAACTGATAAAGATCCTAGTTCATATCGCTTAAATCCCAGCGGCTCAAATAAAGCAAAAATATCATCTTCATTTAACGCGGCGCGAGATGCACCTTTTCGGGAAATAAATATTTTTTCAGAAACTTGATCTGATTCAGCCACAAGGTTAATACCTGATAACATTTTATCATGGACATACTTTAGTAAAAAATCTGGATAATAAAAGGCTTTTGGATGAATTAATAAATCTTGATGACCTATATAGGTAGGTAAAATAATGGTATCTGCTTGAATTACAGCATTTAAATATAAAGGAATAATTTTTGCTCGATCAATACCCCAAATATCTAACGTCTCTTTCGTAAATCTTGCTTCATAAGGAATCCAAAGATAATCATATTCAATATTATTTATTTCCAGCAACGCTAATTGACCAAGTATATCAAAAATCCAATGTCCATAAACGTAGGGAGCAATATGATTAACAATAGCTATACGACCAGAAATTTTCAGTACATCTTTTAATTCATCACGAAAAATATATTGTTTATCATAAAAAGGGTCTGAGTGATGTTTAATTCCTGTTTCTTTAAAAAATACATCATTAACAAAAACATGTCCGCCATAATCAATACATGCTACGCCACCAGATACCTCAATAATAGAAATGTCACTATGATATCCTTTGTCGGGAAAATATTCTCGATATAATGGAAATGATGGATAATTAAATGCATAATTCTGCGTACATTTAATCCATTTTGTCTGAGGATACTCCTGAACAAATTCAGAAATTGTTTTTGCAGAAATACGTCGAGCTTCCAGTGGCAATGTCAATGCAACAACACTCATTAAAATAAATAAAAAAAATATCATAATATTTATTTTTTTAAAAAATCCAAACACTATCATCAGCTTCTAAAAAGTCTTTGCACTGATATAATCCCTCATCTTTCAAGAACCAAAAATTACATGCGCCGTAAATGGTTAACTGATGTTTTTGAGCAAATTGAATTACGCCTGCTCGGACTGTTTGCAACAACCAATCATCTCCGCAAATCACTCCATGACTACTTAACAAAGGATAGTACAGCTCTAAATCCCTAAATACTGCTTCTGTTGCATGATCTCCATCGACATAAATCATATCGAAACTTGATCGAAACAGTTTAAAAATTTCAATAACCTCTTGTGATGCTTTTTTTATCGGAATAATTTTATCGGTAAGTCCTGCATGTATAACATTGCTTAAAAAAGGAACATATCTTTGATTATGATACCCTGATTCATT
>Ga0206822_1024_pt1 | contig 45888 bp, 38 predicted proteins | sample Alteio_BWOrgCont_83_FD_152913 | JGI IMG/M metagenome (GOLD analysis project Ga0206822, IMG submission 152913) | Enriched cells from forest soil in Barre Woods Harvard Forest LTER site, Petersham, Massachusetts, United States -... | ecosystem: Environmental > Terrestrial > Soil > Temperate forest >... | reverse complement strand
CTTAGGAAAAAACATGGGATCTAAAAAGCACAAGGATATCATTATTGATACCAGCTTTTTCATAGCTTTGGCAAAGGCTAACGATACACATCATGAAAAAGTCAAAAAACTGGCAAAATTTCATAGCAAAAAAGTATGGATCACTACATGGCCTGTGATTTCTGAACTCTCTCATGTTTTGTCAACTAATCCTTTTTTAGCATTACTTGAAGAACGATTCCCAAAAATCCAGTTTTGGATTGTTTATCAGCTGGATTTTTTCTTTTTTCATTCGGCAAAATCATAAGTTAATGGTATTTCCATTTAAATCCAATTCGTGCAATGCAGCGTGGCCAGGCTTGACCCTTTTTTCTTTTTTTTTATTTCAACCAAACCTTCCACCACAGATTGGATTACCATCCCCCCTCGTGCCAATCATCATTCGGTACAGATTCAACATAGCCTCTAGCAATTTGTTTTACTCCTTGAAGGGCTTTCAATTCCAAACCACAAGAAGTTTCGTATTGTAATTTCATATAAAGAGCAGCTAGTGCGAAAAACCCTGCTTTAACAACTCCAAATTGAATTCGTAGAGGAGCAACCGTTGACCCTAGCATTGGAAACGCTGCTATTTTATCATAGAGAGAAGGAGCATTGAAAATTTCTTCAATATTTCCTTCAAACTTCATACTCAAAAGAAAATGCAAGTCAGCTGATATTTGAGTTGACATAGTTCAAATAATTAATAGTTAGTAGTGTACTTATATTCCTGAGAAAATGTGTTTGTAATTATATCATAAGTAGTTTCTTGCCTTATTGACATAGCAGGTTTTGGAAGTGGTTTCCAGCTTTCTGCTAATTGTTTAAGTGTATTTGGACCTTTCCCAATTGAAACCTTTAACATTATAATCTGAAGGGATCTTTCGAGTGGAATATCATCAAGGATTTCAGTAACCCTCTCTTTATCTGGAAACATTAAATTCACAACATCTGTAAAATTTTGAGGGCAACTTTCCAAATCTTTTATCTCCAAAAGTTTTGAAATAGTTAAACCTTTTGGCAATGTTAAAAAAAACAACTTTTCTATCGGAGGATTTATCGGCTGATTCAAAAGTAAATACCAGATAGGCTTAATTTGATCATCATTCGGATATGGAAGACCAAATATTTGAAGGGATTGAATTATCTTTGATAAATCTCGCTTAATGTATTGAGGAGCATCTGTCACATCAAGACCCAGCGAAGGCAAATCAAAGTGATTTTCCCAATAATTCGCGTCATATGATTGAAAATTATGTAATTGGTCTAATTTGAAACACACTGAAGTAATATTTTTCCAGTTGTGGCATACAAGTGAACAATTGGTCAAATCATTCTGAGATAAGTTTGAAAAAATAGATCGTAACAGATCAAATGGCAGGTCCTGAAAGGATAAATTATCTCTATTCGGTTCTTTTTTTAGAATTGTATCAAAAAACGATTTACGAATTTTTAATTCTTTAGGCAATATCAAATAAAAATTAGTTTTTGCAATTTTAGGTATTGGATTCTTATATAACCAAGAAATTGTGGGTAGTAGTGGCACAGAATCTCTGCAGCCAAACAAGATCTGTTTCACTCCATGCCAAGCATATTCTTCCATGCCGTCAGCTTTGTCGTATCTTATTTTTTTATATGCTGCAGAAAGAGAGCATAAAGAAGCCTCGGCAATGCCATATATAATCCGCAAGGGTCCTAATAAAATTCCAAGAGGTAACAAACTAACAGACGATTCATATACCTCAGAAATAATCCCAGAACCACTATAGGCAGGTCCAATCATTTTGCCAGGTATGTCATCAATTGAAAAGTATGTCATTTATTAGACCCCTTGCATAACCTATAATGGTCTATATTCGAGATTATTTTTCTGGTTGGATTATCGATCATCGGGTATTATTAAGTCAATATAACCCGATGATCGATAACTCAACCAGAGACCCTGATTGCTACCTAAATTCACTCTCCTTTAGTACTCAGTCCCGAATGTATATTGAGAGTTTCGTTGGTGAGGGGCCTTTGAGGGAAGAGACATCCTTTCGGAATAGTCCAAAATAAAAAGTTATCTCTATACTGAAAATTATTAAAATTCGTTTTTATAATTGCTCTGATTTTTGCAGGTAATCAAATGAATGCAGCACAAAACTTCCTTGCCAGAATTGAGCTTGAAGCTTTAATGAGAGAAAAGAAAGTACCGGGACTTTCCCTTGTAATTATTGAAAATGCTGAAATTACTACGCATATGGAGTTGGGGTTAAAAAACACTCAAAAAAAAGATCTTATCGATGAAAATACAATATTTGAAGCGGCTTCTCTTAGTAAACCAGTCTTTACCTATGCAATTTTAAAATTGGTGGAAAATGGCAAATTAGATTTAGATAAACCACTGGCTGAATATCTGTATTATTCTGATATTAGAAATGATGAAAGGATCAATTCTATCACAGCAAGAATGGTTTTAATGCACACTAGTGGCTTCCCCAATTGGAGGCCAAAAAATGAATCTTTAAAAATCCATTTCGAACCTGGTGAAAGATTTAGTTATTCTGGAGAGGGTTTTTTGTATTTGCAAAAAGTAGTAGAACATATCTCTGGACTATCCTTAGAAGAATACTCGCGGAAAAATGTTTTTATCCCTCTAGGAATGGCTCATAGTTCTTTCATTTGGTCCAATGATAGTAAAAAAGCTACTGGGCACAATGCTGACGGTAACCCGAATGAAATGCAAACAGAAATACCTCAAAATGCGGCTTTTACAATGCACACTACACCACTAGATTATGCAAAATTTGTTATAGCTATCTTAAAAGGATTGGGTTTGAATTCAAAAACCATTAATGAAATGCTCCTGCCTCAAATTAAAGTGCAGGAAGGCAGCACTAATTCTATTGAGAAATATACAGGACAACTCTCAAATTCAATCTCGTGGAGTTTGGGATGGGGAATTCAGTGCACTAAAATGGGAAATTATTTTTGGCATTGGGGGGATAATGGAGGATTTAAAGGTTTTATTTTAGGATCTAAGAGTAGCTATAATGCGATTATTGTCTTTACGAATGGCTCAAATGGGCTGATTCTTATCTCAGAGATTATTAAAAAATATATGGGAGTTCCACAACCCGCACTTGATTGGCTAGAAAATGATTAGGGTCAGAGCAGGTCAGAGCTAGGGTGTTGATTTAAGCCATTATAGCCAGCTCATTACCATCGTCAAATATTGTCCCTTTAAATCCAGGAAAAAAATTGTTTTCTAAGGGATGCGAGGGTTTGTCCAAATTCTTTTACAACGGAACAGTTTTCCATAGATTCTTTAATCTCCTGTACGTTCTTTACCCAACAAAAGTACAAATTCCAAGAATATTCCCTGTAATTCCGTACAGACCTCTGTCTATGAGTATAGTAAGGAAAAAGCAGCCATTTTATGCCCCTTGCTTAACATTGAACGACACCCATCTTACAGCTCTTTTTGGTGGATTCTTGCTCGCACATCTTTTGTATAAACGGAATTGCATCTTTTTTCTGCCCGCCCCAATGCTACCAACGCCTTGGCTTGCTGAATAGACTGTAAATGACCCAAAGCGTCTGACTAATGGCATCGCGCCAAAACTGCAATCAGTGTTAAACTCAGTTGACTGAATTTTCTTTTTGTGTTACACTACGTGTGACACTAATGAAAGGAAAAAACTATGAGTCATCTAAATCTCAGGACATCGAATCAAGATGAGAACAATCTCTCTATGCTAATAAATGCTTGGCAACTGGATAGGTCGGAAGCAACTCGTAAAGCCCTAGCGTTGGCTGCATCAATGGTTAAGGACAAATGTTCTTCTAGTAAGGAAGAACTGATAAAAAACTCAAAATTTATTGGTAGCGAAACCTCATCTGAATTTTCTAGTACAAATTATAAGCATGTTTTAAAACAATCCCTTAGGAAAAAACATGGGATCTAAAAAGCACAAGGATATCATTATTGATACCAGCTTTTTCATAGCTTTGGCAAAGGCTAACGATACACATCATGAAAAAGCCAAAAAACTGGCAAAATTTCATAGCAAAAAAGTATGGATCACTACATGGCCTGTGATTACTGAACTCTCTCATATTTTGTCAACTAATCCTTTTTTAGCATTACTTGAAGAACAGCAAAAAGGTCTATTTACAATATTTTCAGTTCTAGAGGATACGATCCCCCGAATGATTGAATTAAAGAAGCGCTATTTAGATCATGATTTGGATTTGGCTGACATTTCTCTCATACTTTTGGCGGAACATTTGGGTCATGGTTCTATTTTGACGTTTGATATAAATGATTTTTCATACCTGAAATGGAATAAAACCCATTCTTTCCAATTGAATGAGATCTAACATTTATTTTCCTTTAGCGCCGCCGTTGCCCTTAGTGTGGCAACAAAATGCATTACATTTCGATAAGGCTTGCAATGATACCCTAGAACATGCAATTATTGTTCCCAGCAAGAAGAAAGTAGCCGTGAACCTTCATAACCAATCCAAGCGGATTTTGCGTTCATAGTTATAATCTGAAGCTTGTTATTACTAGTTCAAAAGATTTGGTGGTCATTATGTCTTTTTCACAAGTTAAAGCAAAATTAGAAAATGGGATTTTCAATGAAGCAGTTGCAAGCGAAGCTGCAAAGGTTTTAGATTCACCGATAAATGGAAGAGAGAAAGATCAGTTAATTACATTTTTATTTTTTGTATGCTCAAATAATCTGCATCAAGAAGAAGCGGTGAAGCTTGCAGTACTGCCTAGGTACAGCCAACAATGTGAAACTTAACTTGCAATTCCATTTGCAGCAGGGAAACAAGCCAAACAAAACAAAAATTAAATCAATAATAAATTTACTTATAATTGATGAAATGCTATCATTTATTATTCAAAACTAACAAGTAATTTATCATGTCAAAATCAGTAGATCATAATTCAATTCCATCTTCTTATTTTACAGAAGAAGTGATCAAGGCCATCGAAATAGCTGAAGTCAGACAAGAAAGTATTGACGGCGATGAAAGTGAAAGCATCACAGACAGCATTGAACTTCCCGTTATCGAGGAATATGTTTCAACCCAAGCTGAGATGTCTGCATTTTTAAAAACTATGGTAGAAATCACCCTCCTGGTACATCCGTCTGAATTTCCTCTTCTCGCCACAACTCCAATTATTGCTCCGCCCAATCCTTCTCCATTAGAAATGACAGATGTTATATTCATAGAAGATCCGCAGCCGACACAGTCTCCGGTAAATCCAGAGGCCTTGCATCAGTTCAAACAAACCCTTCCCGCTGGATCCAAATTAGGCGCTCAACAAAGAGAACCTGCCATCCTGCTGGGAACGAAACGGAGTTTTATCGACTTTGCTAGTGAAAGTGTCGACTTATCGTCTTCGACTGCCGAATCTAGGTTAATAAAAGGTCCTTATCCAAAGAAACCTAGATACCGGGAAGGCCCTACTGATATCAAAACAGTACTCCCAACACCTGCAGTTCCAGTTCGAAAGTCTGAATTTGAAAAATTTCTTTCAAATGCAATTGACCATAATGAGATTGGCAATCCTCTGGAAACATTTTATTATTTAAAGAAGGCAGAGAAATATTTCAATCGATCTATTCACAGTGGCCGGATACCTAAACTTCTCAAGATCGCGAAGCAGGCTTCGCAAGAAATCATATATATGGATTCAGAGAAAAAGCAAGAGTATCATCTAAAATCCATAGTTCGCATTGTGGATTGGTGCCAAGCAGCAAAGGAAATGATCCACATCTTATTAGAAAGGGATTTGTTGCAGGAGGAGAAAGATTGTCTTGATGAGCTATTGCAATATCATCCCGGATTTCCAACAAAATAGGAAAAATCACTAATGTCTCTCATAAATTCAATATTAAATAATGATGCATTGTATAATGTTTTTATACATCAACCAGAAGAGAATATTTGCAATTTAGGACTTGTTTGCAAGCGATGGTACATTATTACTGAATTATATCCACAGCTCTATTCCGATGAACACCAGGCAACGAAAAAATACTATTTTGAATTTATTCGTTTGCAAAGAGAAATTCTGGAAAAATCTGCACCTTTGAATAAACAAATTGTATTGCTGGAAAATATTCTTAATAAAACCAAACAAGAATTAAGTACACTGCTAGGAACCTGGGGTCTATTCTCTTTAGTTCCTAATCTGCTTAGCGCTATGTCACAAAAATATAGAAACGAGTTAGACAAGCAGGTCTTTTTGGAGCATAAATGTAAGGTAATTCAAAGACAAATTTGCAAAGTCACTGAAGATCGTTTGAGGGCGCTTGAAACCACCCCAGGTTTTCAAGAAGTCAATGAGCAACTCCGTCAAGCGAAAGATCGTTACAAGTCATCGAAAGCAGTTCTTATAAATGTCATCAAAATCAGGAAGTTATTCGGTGGAAGAAAAGGGTTTGAAAAACTCCCTATTCTTGACATTGGCGATAGAGTTGGGGTGACAGGTTATATCGATTTTATAAAACCGGAAGAAATGACAACCCCTATTATGCGAGGCAAAGATGTATCTGGCCGAAATTTTTTTACATTTCGGGCTAGACACAAAGCTTTATATTTCGTAAATTTTTTTTCATTTCTGGCTAGAAGCTCGGGTGACAATAAGTTAATGTGCCAAACAATATTTCAAAGAGACACCAATTCATCTTCTTGGGTTAGTGGAGCAAAGGGGGAAATGCATCCCATGATGATTGATTTTGATTTAAGTGATACTGATTCATACAAAGAACTTCACACATTAATTTCAACCGGGAGGGTGACAGTCAAGCCCGCTGAATTATCCGTAGAAGAAAATACCTATGTATTAGAATGATCGTTCAAAGAAAGCCAAGAGCGTGGCTCTACTTTTCCAAAAATTCTTCAAATGCAAGGAGATGGCTAAAAAAATTTTCTTTTTTTTGGCTAAATATAACAAGTTATGCAATATTCAGACATTTTTTTTCGATCAATTTTTCGTCGCCATAATCATTTTTCTTATATATTCAGACATTTTGTATTCTGAATTCTGGATTCTGAATTCTATTTTATGTATTCTGAAAGCTGAATTCATCCCATGGGAGACCTCGCTTGAACCTTATCCATCATCCACTACACGATCACATGCAACGCATAATCCAAGGAGAAGATTATAATCCCCATGGCCTCTTAGGCTTGCATGACTACAACTCAGAAAATAAAGTCATTCGACTCTATCGCCCCGGCGCCTCCACCGTTCACCTTGAAGTCAATGGGAAAATTGTATCAGCTAATAAAGTCCACGATGCAGGTTTTTTCGAGTTCATTGTCTCCAAAAATACGACTCCGTTAGACTATCGTGTCTTTCACCAAGACGGCTTGCTTGCCCACGACCCCTACGCCTTTTTGCCCACTGTCGGCGAAGTGGATCAGTACTTGTTCGGACAAGGCACCCACTATAAGCTTTATAATATCATGGGCGCCCACAAAATAACCCACAATGGCATTACGGGAACAAACTTTGTTGTGTGGGCTCCCTCAGCGAAACACGTATCGCTTGTCGGCGATTTCGACTACTGGGACGGACGCGTCAATCCAATGCGCTCTTTGGGAGGATCCGGCCTATGGGAACTGTTCGTTCCGGGACTCGGCGAGGGGGTTAAGTACAAATTTGAGATCAAGACCCAGGCCGGAGCTTTGCGAGTCAAATCGGATCCCTACGCCTTTTCAAGCGAATTTCGCCCCGCCACAGCCTCTATAGTGGCAAATTTGGATACTTTTGCTTGGGAAGATCAAGAGTGGCAGCAGAAAAGGAAGAAGACAAAAAAAGATCCAAAGCCCATCAACATTTACGAAGTTCACCTAGGATCATGGAAAAAGAATCATGGTCACTTTTTGAATTATCGCGATCTGGCTATTGAATTGGCAGCCTATTGCGAAGAAATGGGATTCACTCATGTGGAATTACTGCCTATTCAGGAGCATCCACTGGATGAATCTTGGGGCTATCAAGTCACGGGATTCTATGCCGTCACTAGCCGCCATGGCAAACCTGAAGATTTTCAGTGGTTTGTTAATCACCTGCACAAAAATGGCATAGGAGTCATCCTGGATTGGGTTCCGGGCCACTTTCCAACCGATGACTTCTCTTTAGCACGATTTGACGGGACAGCTTTGTATGAACATGAAGATCCCCGTCAAGGATTGCACCCCCATTGGAGTACCTATATCTTCAATTTTGGACGAAAAGAAGTGTCCAACTTTTTGATAGCGAATGCACTGTTTTGGTTCGATAAAATGCATGTCGACGGTTTACGCGTGGATGCTGTGGCGTCGATGCTCTATTTGGATTATGGACGTGAACCGGGACAATGGATTCCTAACATCTATGGCAGCAATGAAAATTTGGAAGCAATCGAATTTTTCAAGCATCTTAATTCAATAACTCATGAACAGTATCCCGGCACTTTAATGATTGCGGAAGAATCCACCTCATTCACCGGAGTCTCCCACCCAGTAGAAAGGAGCGGCTTAGGGTTCGATATGAAGTGGAATATGGGGTGGATGAATGACACATTGCGTTACTTTTCAAAAGATCCGCTTTTCCGGCACTATCATCAGAATGACTTAACGTTCGGACTTTTGTACGCCTTTTCCGAACGATTTATCTTGGTTTTATCACACGATGAAGTTGTCCATGGCAAAGGCAGCCTTCTGGCTAAGATGCCCGGCGATATGTGGCAGCAATTCGCAAATATGCGTTTGCTCTATAGCTATATGATATGCCAGCCAGGGAAAAAATTGTTATTCATGGGTGGGGATATCGGGCAGTGGAATGAATGGAATTGCAAAGGGGAAATCGAGTGGTTTTTGTTGCGTTTTCCCATACACCACAGCCTTCAGACTATGATCAAAGATCTAAATCACTATTATCTGCAGAATTCCATCTTCTGGGAACGGGATTTTGATTATACCGGATTTGATTGGGTCGACTTTTCCGATAAGAACAATTGTGTCATCAGCTATCTCCGGAAAGGGTCGGACGGTTTTCTCTTATGTGTGCATAATTTTACTCCGTCTTACCATCCGCGGTACAATATTGGAATCCAGAATTTGAAAAAAGTAGAAGAAGTTTTCAACACCGATGCAGAGAAGTATGGCGGATCGGGCAAATGTAATGTTTCACCCCATATTTTGCTGGATCATCAAGGCAATTCCTTTGCCTTACAAATACAGCTAGCTCCTCTTGCAACTATGATCTTTAAGGTAGAATTTTGATATGTCATCGACTCATGAAGAATATGAAAAGTTGTGCCAAGAAATACGTGAGCACGACAAAAGGTACTATGTAGACCACAATCCGATCATCACCGACGAAGAATATGACCGTTTATACCGAAAATTAAAGGATTTGGAACATAAACATCCCGAGTGGATCCATCCTACGTTACCCACACAGCGGGTCGGGGACCCTTTAACTGCCGGATTTCAGACAGTTGTGCATAGGACACCGATGCTTTCCCTCGAAAACACATATAGTGATGAGGAGTTGGCTGAGTTCCTCAAGAGGATGCATAAACTGACCGAACAGAAAGAACTTACCTATTCTTGTGAATTGAAAATGGATGGTGTAGCCGTTTCCGTATGTTATGAGCAGGGGAAGTTTGTCCGTGCAGTCACACGCGGCGATGGAAGGCAAGGCGATGACATCACCAATAATATGAAAACAATCGAGTCTATGCCCTTGCAATTATTTGGAGAACATATTCCGGCGCTCTTGGAGGTGAGGGGCGAGGTCTATATGACTCACAAGGTGTTCGAGCAGCTGAACAAGACACGCGCGCAAGCGGAAGAGCAGTTGTGGGCGAATCCCAGGAATGCCGCGGCAGGAACTTTAAAGCTATTAGATCCGAAAGAAGTGGCCCGCCGGAAGTTGTCCGTGGTGTTTTATGGAATTGCCGAAGAGTCTGCAGGCCACTTCAAAAGCCAATATGAAAGCCATCAATTTTTGAAATCTTTGGGTTTGCCCATCTTAGTTCATATTGAAAAATGCTCAAGCCTGCAGGAAATTCTTCGTTTTGCGGAAAAAATCAAAAAAATCCGCCCAACCCTTCCCTTTAATATTGATGGAATTGTCGTTAAGCTCAATGACCTGCGTGAACAGAAAAAGTTGGGCAACACGGCAAAAAATCCGCGATGGGCTGTTGCCTATAAGTTTGAGGCAGAACAAGCCGTGACCAAGATTTTGGACATTACTGTACAAGTGGGACGTACCGGAGTCCTCACTCCGGTTGCAGAGCTCGAGCCTGTTTTTTTGGCGGGAAGCACAATATCACGTGCGACCCTGCATAATGAAGAGGAAGTGCAAAGGAAAGATATACGAATCGGAGATCACGTCTACATCGAAAAAGGGGGAGATGTCATTCCCAAGGTAGTCAAGGTAATTGAAGAAAAGCGGAACCCGCATAGTCATTCGTGGAAAATGCCTCTTAAATGCCCCTCCTGTGGGGCATCTGTGGTGAAAGTACAGGGTGAGGTTGCTGTTCGCTGCCCCAATAGCCAAGGATGTCAAGAACAGATAATCCGGCGGCTCGCCCATTTTGTGGGAAAAGAGTCCATGGATATCGAGAACATGGGGGAAAAGGTTGTCGAGCAGTTAGTCAAAAGGGGGTTTGTTAAAAGACCATCAGATATTTATCGATTGAGTGAACTTGAGCTCTCCCAGCTGGAAGGATTCAAAGCCAAGTCAATCCATAATCTGTTGACCAGTATCGATAAGTCGCGCGATGTGACGTTATCGAGATTTATTATGGCTTTAGGGATAAAACACGTCGGATTGGGAACAGCCGAGGATTTAGCGCGAAAAGTCAGTGACATAGAAGCGTTAGCTGCCATGGATGAGGAGCAGTTAAGGCATACGGAGGGGATAGGGGAGAAGGTAGCGTTATCAATACGGGAGTTTTTTTCCGATCCGGCGAATTTGGAAGAGATACGATTATTGTATGCCAATGGAGTGAAGCCCAAGAAAAGTGCGCAGTCTCATATTGCTGGGCATTCGTTTAGTGGGAAGACGTTTGTGCTGACCGGGGCTTTGCAGAAGTTTACGCGCAATGATGCGGCGAATTTGATCAAGGAGCGAGGGGGCAAGGTGACCGAGGCTGTGAGTAAGAAGACGGATTATTTGTTAGTGGGGGAGGATCCCGGTTCGAAGTTTGAGAAGGCAAAGGCATTGGGAGTGGCAATATTGACGGAACCGGATTTTACGAGTAAATTGTAAAGTGGGGGAATTCAGAATTCAGAATTCAGAATTCAGAATACAGAATACAGAATACAGAATTCAGAATACAGCATGTCCTTTTGGTCCATGAGTTAGTAGGGACGTTAGGGACTTAAGCGACCTTAGGGACACTAGGGACAGTGACAGTGCTTTATAACTCTGTCCCTACCGTCCCTACTTATTTATGCTTTGACAAACCTACGAGAACATGCTCTTTCCGCTTTCTGAAAGGTCATCTGCGTTCTTCACTTGCGACATCGTTTCTTTGATTGCTGTCAGCATATCCTTCATCGTCACAATCCCATCGGGATGTGTCCGCAACTCTTTCTTCGGGCATTTTAGCTTCGCAAGCCTTTCCAGCGAATATAACGACGCCGCCTCCACAATACCTTCTATTGCTGCACCTGGACATTTGTCCGTTTTATCTGCCAAGAGATCGAGTTTTACATCAGGGCCCAGCAAGCCTTCTTTCGCCAATCGTCGGGTATGGATTCCGAAAATCTTTATTCGCGATTTTTTATCTGGAAGGCCAATTTCCACATGCTCTCCCAAACGTCCATGGCGCAAAGCTGCCGGATCGATGTCATCCTTGCGGTTTGTAATACCGATCACCAACAAGTTGTTGAGCTCTTTTAGGCCGTCCATTTCACCCAAAAATTGGTTGACAAGAGGCTCTCTGACAGAATCGGCAGCAGCTCCCCTTTTGGGTAAGAGGGCGTCGATTTCATCGATGATGATGATATAAAGCGGGCTTTTGTCCCGATACTCCTCCTGAGCCTTTCTCGCCGGAGCGAACAAGTCACGAATATTTTCTTCTGATTCGCCGAACCATTTGTTGAAGATCTCCGTGGCAGTAAGCAATTGCAGCCTTTCACCGGAACATCCCATCATTTCACCAATATGGCGGGCTAAGGTTGTTTTTCCGGTACCGGCAGGGCCATAAAAGAGCATTCCTTTTATAGGCTTTGTTCCACGTCTTCTAGCCTCTTCGCGCAGTTCTGCGCTGCGTGACAAGAAAATGCGAAATACTTTTTTAAATTCGTTGTCCAATCCGCCCATACCGAGATTTTCCAGGTATTCAATGGGGTCATCCACTTCCAAAATTTTCGGATCCGCATTGATGGCTAGGCCCGAAGGTGATGAGGAATCTTGAGCAATCTTGCCGAAAATTCCTGATTTTTCATCTTTCTTGGTCTCTTTAGCTCTGAACAATATTTCGGTATTATCGGAAATCTGCACGAAGATTCTACTTTTGTCGACATTCAATAACTCATCGGCAAGATGAAGCTCATCCACCTCTGCGCGGATGGTATGATTCCTTTTTGTTTCCAATGTGAGAACTTGTCCCTTGATCAGTTTTTCCGGAAGGACTTCCTTAAGGGCTTCGCGCAGTTCATTTTCTTTGATATTGGCATGCTCGGCTTTTTCACTTTGATGAGTGACAATGAATTTAACTTTCTTTAGGGGATAGATGAAATCTTTATCCACAATCTTTAAATTGAGACTCGGATCGATTTTGACCTCAACTTTTGTGTCAGAGTCTATTATCCAAGGGGCTTCGTTTCTTTTTTTAGGAAATTTTGCTTTTATATCTTTTGGTTTGGCAGAATGCACTTCGATCACATATCTTCCCGATTCCAAATCGAATACAATCTTTTCTCCACGGACATACGATTTCTTTAGTTTCAAAGCTTCTTTCTTGAGCTCTTCCAAATTCAACCAACCTCCTTTGACAATCGAAGAATCATCATTGGTGTAATCTTCCAGAACTTCGGCCACTGACAAATGGATGCGGGAAGCCATTATGGGTTCACCTTGTGACAAGGCAATCATATCAATTCCTCCGACCGAGAGATCGATCGGAGTATCCTTTCCGGGGGCGAACCCTCTCTTAATGACTTGGGAATGAATCAACGATTTTTCTTCATCCCTTTTGCCTTCCACTTTAGTTAATACTCCTCTGCGGAACATGGCCTCAAGTTCCCAACCCTCATGGATGAGAATGGGGATTTTATGCCCTATAGTGATGTAACGATGCTCTTCTAATTCCTCCCGGATTTTTTTGATGATCTCATCACGATTGAATATGAGAGGAGTGCGAGCATGCTTTGAGGTTTCCGTTTGTTTGGTTACTCGTAATGAGAAACGCATGCTTTCGATTTCATCTGAATAGATCTTTTCCAGGAGTGTAATGGGATTTGAAGGAGCAAGAGAGAAATCAACATATGTATTTTCGGTCCATTTTCCAAAGGACGTTAAGGGTGCTTTCAAACTCTTTACAGGTCCGAAGTCGGCTCGGAGCAATTTCAGTTCCAGCCGTTCTCCATCACTTCTTATCACAGTAAAACGGTGTTGATTGACAAGTCTATCAGGTGTTTGCATTAAACCTAGGACTGTCAATTCCGGGAGGGTCCATTTTGAATCTTCATCGTTGAATTTTGTGGAGATGATTTGAAAATAGGCTTTTTTGATTTCGCGAACTTTTTCATCTTTTAATAGGTTAAGTCCAAGTTGTTTCTCGGCAATGATTTCGATTTCTGTATGCTCATCGATGAGCCATCGTTTTTCTATGTTTCGTTCAGGGTCGAAGCCGGGTTCGTCAGATAGGGCTTTTCTGACACCGACTAAAAATGCTCCTGACGAGAGCCTTAATTCGAAGATCTCTTTTGATACAAAGGGACGCTCCATGAGCAAAAGCGCCTTTTTAAATTCATCGAGGCAGACCCAACGTTCCTTATTTTGATCGATTCCGATGGATTGATTTCCGGGCATATCTAAAATCTTGAAAGAGATCTCTTGTACAAGCTCGGGCTTACCCCCCGAGATAATTAAATTGTGAGCAGGCTCCAGTTTAATGCGCGTTGTTGGTGTGAAAAAAAATCCTTTTTTATAATCCACTCCCATAGCGGCTGCCTTTTGAAACGTCTCAACTTCGAAGTTGGCCTGTTTGAAGCGGATCTTTGCATCCCATCCTGATGAGAGAGGAAGAAGTATGAAATGTTCTATTCCAATGACTTTATTATCGAGCTTTTCATGGATGAGTTTGAGTACAACCTCTTCTTGAAGGACCAACGGTAAGGTGTGCATAGCAGCATCCTGAGCCCGTTTTTCCGGAGTTATGCAAAAATTAAAACAATCAATTCCCTTTGAAATTACTTCATCGATCAAATACACTTCTTTGCTTAGGTGGGGACGCAGTTTAAACGTTGTGCCGCTATTGATAAGGCCAAAGGAGAAGTTTATATCGGTTGTTGGCTCAACTGGTTGCAGGCTTGCAATGCGTGCTTTGAGGGTACCCCATGGAAACTGGAGGATATAGGCATGCTTGCGGGATAAGAATTTGCCTTGTAATAGTTCTGTCAGACGTTTCTCGATTTCTTCAACCTTGCAGAGGCATTGTTCATCATCTGTGAAATAGCGAGTAACCACAGTTATATCAAACTCAATGGATTGCACTAAAAAGGGGGGGGATTTTTGGGGATCAAAGGATGTGACGGAGACCATTGAATGTTTGATAGATGGATAAAATGCGTCGCAAATGGAATCGGAATGAACGTCAGGAATTGAGATAAAACTTTTTGAAATCTTACCGGAACATACTTGGAATACCTGATTGACAACTTGTAAATATCGAGGGACATCTTTATCCAGATCTCCGAAGAGTTCTTTAAAATCTTCCCGATTAAGCCAAACGATGTCTTTATGGATGAGTGAAGGTTGGGTGCAAATTTGCACAGAAAGCGCTTTTTGAAGGATTTCAGCTTTAGAGCTGCGGCGAGATGACGTTCCGCGTTTTACAATGGCCACGGAATGTTCAGGAAGTGCAGTACTTAGCTCGACAGACATAAGGATACCTCCATTGAGAAGCTTAAAATTCCTTATAGGTCATGCTTTAATTTTAATCTATGAATTGTAATGCGTACATCGCTGCAATAAATATACGCTAAAATGCGCAAAGAGGGACATAAGGAGGTAATTGCAGAAGTCCGGTGAGTGAAGTTAATCAGGTGGAAGATAAACGTTGCAAACTACCGCTGGAAGCCCTCACGTGTTAGCCCAGGCTGAGCTTGCGAAGCCTGGGTTCTGAAGCTTAACATCTTGCCCCGGAGGGGCGACACGTTTTTAAGACATATCTCCCCAAAATTTAATGTACTTGGTGATAATTTGGAGCATTAGATTGTAAAATGGATACGTTAGTAAAAACGTGTCGCCCCTCCGGGGCTAAGATGTTAAGCTTCAGTACCCAGGCTTCGCAAGCTCAGCCTGGGCTAATACGTGAGGGCTTCCAGAGTTAGTTGACAACGTTTATCTTCCACCAAATAGTAGGTTCACTCACCGGGATGTTCCCTTATGTCCTTTGGTTCCTCTTCACGTATAATTATTGTGGCAATCTCCACTTTACAATTCGATTCTGGATTCTGTCTTCTCATGCTGCTGCGGCATTCTTAGACAACAAATTCCCAAGTAACGTTTGGTGACTGAAGCTGTGGACTTTTACGCGCTGCATCGTACCAATAAGAGATCCGTCACCAGGGAATATAACATTCTTCCAGCAGCGCGTCCTTCCTTTCAGGAGAGCGCTATTTTTAAAGTTTTGTTTTTCGACTAAGACTTCAACTTCCAAATTGAGGAAGTTCTGACGATGTTTGGTATAAATCTCTTCTTGCAATTTCAATAAGCGCTGCAAGCGCTCTTGCTTAACTTCTTCGGGGATATCATCTTTCCAGCGCATAGCAGGAGTCCCTTTTCTGGGACTATAGGCAAAAAGAAAGCCAACCGAGTATTCAATTTCTTTCAGGAGATCATACGTCATCTGAAATTCTTCTTCGGTTTCAGTGGGGAAACCGACGATGATATCAGTGCCCAAGGATACATCCGGTACGATTTCACGTAGCATTTGCACTTTTTCAAGGTATTGCTCGACTGTGTAAATGCGGTGCATTTTTTTGAGGATGCGATTGGATCCGGCTTGTAAGGGGAAATGAACGAATTCACACAGGGTGTGCAAGTCGCGGATGGCTTCCATCAATTCGCGTGTGATATCCACAGGGTGGCTAGTCATGAACCGCACCCGTTCAAGGCCGGGGATTTTATCAATTTCATATAGTAAATCATGAAAGAGGCATTTCCATTCCGGTTTGTCTTTGCCATAGCTGTTGACGTTTTGTCCTAAAAGAGTGATTTCTTTATATCCCTGAGATACGAGATGCCTGCATTCTTCATAGATGTTCTCCGGTGGACGTGAAACTTCGGGTCCGCGGGTATAAGGAACGACGCAATAGGTGCAGAATTTGTCGCAACCGCGAATAATCGATACGTGTGCAGTGACTTTCGAGTCGCGTTTGGCTCCTAGATAATCGAGTTCGTGTTCGAAGCGGTCATCGGTGCGGATGGTGGGTTTGCCAGTGGAGATTACCTCGTCTAAAACTGTGTTGAGGTCATGGATATTGCTGGTGCCGAGGACGAAATCGACATGGGGGATCTTTTGGAATATTGTATCTTTTTTGGCATTGGCCATGCAGCCGGTGACGCCGATGATGGCATTTCGTTGCGGAGTGCGTCCCAGTTTGCCTAGCTTGCCCATGACTTTTCTTTCGGCCAGATCGCGGATAGAGCAGGTGTTGAAGATGAGAAGGTCGGCAGAGTTTTCATCGTCGATACGGCTAAGGCCGCGCTGTTCTAGCTGTCCGATCATAATTTCGGAGTCCAGTTCGTTCATTTGGCAGCCGTAAGTTTTAACATAAAAGGTTTTGAGTTGGCGCATGGGGAATCCTAAAATTTTGTGGTTTTATTTTAGCTGAATGTGTGTCTTTTCTTCAAGATTATCCGTGCGCGGACTTTTCAACGAAGTAGGCGAAAATATTTCTTCCTAGTTGTATGTAACGATAATCCGAAGGAAAATCTGTTTCATCCGCGTAGATATAATATTCCGGATGAAATTGCGATAAAATAATTGTCCCTTTTGTTCCCAATAATGCCTTGGGCACTTTGTCGTATTCCAATACCATTTCCAAATCCTTACCAATCCGATCCATGGTTTGATGATGACAAGAAATACCTATAATCCGATCTTCTCCGATAATGGCACGCATTGTCTCGGCAGAAGGATCGTGACGGGAAGGATCCAACTCAAGCATGTGGAGCACTCCATTATGTCCATCTATGTGTTGCTTTAAGGTTCCCCCTTGAAACACATTGATCATCTGAGCACCTCTGCATATTCCCATCAGCGTTTTATCTAGATGTATTGCCTTCTCGATTAAAGCAAATTCAAACATGCTACGTATATAATTCTTCTCCGGAAATGTATATTCTCTTTCCTTTCCATAAAATTCCGGTTCTACGTCATAGCCGCCGGATATGAGCATTCCATCGACATTCAAGGAAATCTTTTGCGCTATACTTTTCAGCTTCCCGATTTGGGAGTCGGCAGCGCTCCGCTTTAACAGTTCATCCGGAATACTTAGCCCGTCAGGATTAGGAAATTTTTTGATGCCGGCCAATATCGATTGGACTTCACTTTCCAGTACCTTTTCATCCACACCTCGGGGATTGTAATCAAATTTAAGGACAATCGCCTTGTTGTCTATAAGTGCATCACTTTCAAGATATGCGTATTCTTGATTCTCTTGGTGATTCCATGTAATTCCAATGACAGGACGTGTGATTTTATGAGGCGTTCCACCTTCTATATGAAACTGATTTTTCAAATCTAGAAGCAGAGTGTCGGTAAGGTCGGAATCTACGATAGACGACAGGTCGGCACTCGAACTGAAAAAGTTTGTTTCCAATAAGCGGCAGCCGAATATTTGAACTCGATAGATGATGGACTCAGCGAAGCAGGTTTGGCTCAGGTCGCAATGGACAAAGGCACTTCTATAGATTAAAGTATTATAGAAAGTTGCATCAGTTAACTTGGTATCAATCCAAGAAGTGTTGTGAAAAATCGAGTTTAAGGCTCTAAAATTATGCATGTCGCAATTCCGGAAGCTGGTGTTTTCTATGATGCATTCGGAAAATTCCGCTTGAATCCATATACAGTTTCGAAATAGAAGATTTGAAATGCGGAGATTTTCATATTTTCCCCCTAAAGTTAGGTCATCCAAATAGCTGGAAAACCCTTGGTCTTTGAAAAAGTCTTCCACATTTATCTTTTGGTTTGGATCTGTATGAGCCGTGTCCTCAGAAATTAGTTGTTTTAAAAAGGAATGGAATTCTTCTTGGGTGATCTTTTTGCCAAAGGAATTTCGATACAATGTTTGGGCGATGGGGGCGGCGCGACAAGTACGCAAGGCCGCCATAAGCAATTTAGCGGCGCATTCGGGATAGTGATCTTGTTTGAATTCTGAATACGATTGCTTGAGTTCTAAAACAGCTTGTGAAAGCAGCGCCAGCAGGACCAGAGCGGGTTCGGCTGATAGGATGGAGGCAATGTATACAGCTGAACTGATAATTTCTATAGCGCAATAGGCAGCTTCTTTCGGCTTGTTATTCCACAGTGCCCTGTCAAGTTTAACCAAATTGTAAGCGATATTCACGGTATACTGCAGCAATGCCGATAGAGGAGGAAAAATAATACATACTGCGACAGAAGAAACCACATAGGCGAGTGTGCCTAAGTCTAGGGGGATTTGGCGCCATTCGGAGCTTTTAAAGTGGCCGTAACAGGATGAAAGGCATGACCATGTTCGCACAACCCCTAGAACAGCGGTGGAAGCAATGGCTGTGGGTTGATAAAGGCTTAAAAAGGGGAGTGCAATATTGGTAATTCTTTCAAGATTTTCATTATTTATAAAATGTAAATCTTTAAATATTGGGTAAACCCTGTTTGTAAAATCTATATTCATGTTTGTTAAATTAGTATATTGTTTTAATTATTAAATTTTGCTGAAAGGTTATGTTATATAATATAGATAATATAAATCAAGTAGAATTAACAATCGTGCCCGTGCCTGACCCGCGCAAATAGCCACAATAAAGAACGCGAAGGAGCGCGAAGAAAGCGAAGAATAAGCGAAGGAGTATACATAACCACAAAATTATACGCGAAGATGCTCGAAGAAAGCGAAGCGAACGCGAAGAAGAGTTCAAATTTTTTAGAATGAATTGTTTTTTTTTATAACTTTACTCTTCTTCGCGTTCTTTATTGTGGCTATTTACGCGGATCGGGCACGCACACGGGTTCGAAAGGTCTTTCATTTGATCAAGCAAATGTAATCAATCGTTTCCTCGGCCATTGCAGACATATCTCGTGCCAACGCTATAGACAACACCCGATGCTCACCCAAACGGGCCATCATCTTATCGCGATTCGGATAGAAAATACGCGGAACCCCAAGCTCAAACTCCTTATCACGGAAAACAAGCAGCAATTGGCAAAAGGATGGAGGATCAAATTCCGGTTGGTCCATTGCCCATATGATATATCGTCCTACATTCTCATCATTCGGCGCATTTTTTAACAAAAGCACCAACGCGGAAATAAAAAACGGGGAATTTGCAGGTGAATACGGACTGCTTTCTCCATTTTCCATGACATTCCATGAAGAAGAGATATATTTTTTGATAAGCATCTCCAAGGCAAAGTAACTGCACGGAGAATTCACCCTCCTTTTTTCAATAAAGACATCTAAACAAAGGAATAATAATCTCGGATTGAAAGTCTTTTCTTTTATCAACCACTCACATAGCCGGTCATTGGTTTCTTTATCGCAAATGGCTAATGTGTCGACGATAATTTGGGCGCATACCGAATTCGTCAAATCAATTTCTGTCAATCTCGTCATGTACTTCATCAGGTGCACAACAGAGATGATTTCATCGTCATCCATTTGAGAGGTCGGTGGCTCGATAAACTTAATGTCTTTGAAGATGATGCTTTTGGGTCCGAGTAAGCACTCCGATGGCGATTTCGAATACATTTGCAGGGCTCGCGATTTTCCAGCCGTGCTTCTTCTTCGCAGCTCATGGTGGTGTCTGGGGACTTCGACCCTTTGCTGCAAGTTACGAACATTTCGGGGGATCGCCGGCGAAGTAGATGACTCTTTAACTGGTTGAGGAGTGCTTTCGGCAATCAATTTCTCTTCTTCAGAAGCAAAGATCCCCTTCGAGTGGAAATATCCGGCCATATCTTTCCGTACATCCTTATAAGATTCGTCAACAAAGAGTCTTTGCGGCCACTCAGGAGTTTGTTTAAAGCGTTCGAGAAGTTTATCGCAGGCAGGATAAAAGAGCCTTTTCTGAGAAAAGAACTCTTCTTTATCCTTAAAAACTCGAACCAGCTTGACGAAAGAATTAAAGGAGAATTCCGGCTGACGGATCATCCAATCGAGCAAAACGCCGATGCGATCATTGTTCGGGTCGTTTCGCAGCAGGACGACCATGGCATTTATAATAATGGGGTGATTCACTTCAATACATTGATTCCAGGAGTTAAAAGCAAAGATCTTCAGAAAATTTTCAATGGCGAAATGGCTGACCACCTTGCGCAAGGCCTCTTTATCGATCAGAATCGACAGGCATTGGACAAGAAGATCCGGATTGAACGTGGGATCCGTCATTAACCACTCGCACAGTTGATTGCTCGTTTCTATGTTGCACTCTTTTAGGGTATCCCCCACCACACGCCCGCACATGGGGTTGCGCAGGTCATAGGTGGCCAGACCGCTGACATATTCCATTAATTGGACAACGGAAATGATCTCCTGCGTACCCGCTGAGGCGATAGATCGGATATCCTTGAAAATAATATTCTTCTGCATGACCCCGCATTTGGCCGGATTAGTCTTATAGGCATCAAGCGCGCGTGATTTACCATTTGTGGTCGTTCGTTCGAGGGTCCGCCTCTTGACGACAGTACTTGGAGAAACGAACGTAGTGATCGTGGGAGAAGTGCTTGGGCTAGGCGGGGTTATAGAAGCAGGTAAAGATGGTGATGGCGATTCGGCTTGATGCTCAAAGGGTTTCGGCTTGACAGACTCTGGAGGATGCTTGATTGGGATATCTATAGGAGCCGAAACGATAGGAGGAGCCGAAACAACAGGAACCAGGACTTGCGGTTCTGTTTTCGTATCAGTCTTAGGAACAGGTGGTTGAGGTTGAGGTTTGTGTTTCGCTAGTTCCTGGCTTAATTCTTCAGCGATGGTTTCGGAGGATTTTAAACCGAGGCCGCCCCAGTAATTCCGCCAGTAATCCCGAGCGAGGGATAAGACGCGGTTGACGGTAGAGCGTTGTTGATCTTGAATTTTTTTCTGTTCAGCCATGCGTTGGAGTTCATCTGAGACGATCTGGGCTTTTTCCGGGCTTTTGATGAGATCCTCCTTTATTTTCAGGCCGAGGAGGGTAATTTCGCGTAGGGTAAGGGAGGAGGATGCTTTTTCCGGAGAACGTTCAATATTTTTGAAGAGGAAAGAGTGGACATCTTTAGCGGCACTGGTTTGTTGCAGGTAATTGGCATAGGTATTGACGGACATATCGAGGGAATTTTGTACAGACATGAGAATCTCCGCTAAGGGTATTTAAAGTTCTTTTTATCTGTTGCGAAGATATTCTTCATCTTTTTTGTTGGCAAAAAGGGAGAAATCTATTATGATATGACCTTATTGTAAAGAATCGATTCATAGGTTTGAAAACATGTCGCAAAATAACAAAACATTTATGTTAAAAAAGAAAGACGTAAACCCTACATGGTTAGTCTTGGACGCGTCCGGTAAAACACTCGGAAGATTTGCTGCTGAAATCGCTAAGATCCTGCGTGGGAAGCATAAGCCTACATACACGGAGCATATCGACGGTGGTGATGGCGTTATTGTGATTAATGCTGAAAAGATCCGGGTGACTGGGGCTAAGGAAGCGCAAAAGCTGTACCGTTATTATACCGGGTATATGGGCGGACTTCGTGAAGTTCCCTATAGGACAATGAAGGCTCGTAAGCCTCAATATATTATTGAGCATGCAGTTGAGGGGATGATGCCCCGTACAAGGCTTGCAAGGGCGCAGTTGAAGAAGCTGCGAGTATTTGCCGGTGGCGAGCATGAGCTCGCGGCTCAAAAACCGATCCAAGTAAACATTTAAGACAAAGAAGTGAAAAAACATGTTGGAAGAAAAAGTTACAACAGGCCGTCGTAAAACTGCAGTTGCTTCTGTTCGTTTGAGACCAGGGGCTGGCAATATCGACATCAATGGGAAGAAATTTGAAGATTATTTTCCTAATGAATTGCAGCGCAAAACAGTCTTGGCTCCGTTCGAGAAAATCGGCGGTAACGAAAAGCATGACTTGATTATCCGAGTCAGAGGTGGCGGTGTAGAAGGTCAAGCGGTTGCAGCGCGACTGGGAGTTGCGCGGGCTCTTCTGCTGGAAGATGAAAATCTTCATCAAGAGTATAAATCGCTAGGGTATTTAACGCGCGATTCTCGTAAGAAGGAAAGAAAGAAATACGGCCATGCCGGAGCACGTAAGCGTTTCCAATTCTCGAAACGTTAAAGAGAGTCTCTTGGCCATTATCGAATTGTAATGCATTTTGGTACCACAATCTAAATGCATTTTCAAAACACAGAGGCACAGAGACACAGAGAGAGGCCAAGAGAAACTCAAAAGAAAATCTGTATTTTCTTTTGAGTTTCTCTTGGCCTCTCTCTGTGTCTCTGTGCCTCTGTGTTTTGAAAATGCATTTAGATTGTGGTACCAAAATGCATTACGCTTTCATCGCGCATCTTAGAGTATAATTATTGTGGCTATTTTCTACTTTCGGGCGGAAATGATTGTTGCAATCCCCCCCGCAAGCGGAATAGTTTCCATATCGTGGAATCCCGCTTCTTTCAACAAAAGAGTCAGCTCATGCGGTTTTATGAAACTCTTGATGCTGCTGCTGAGATATTGATAAGCTTCTTGATTCGATGCGAACATTTTACCGAGGATAGGCAATACTCTTCGTATATAGAGTCCATGTCCAAGACGCAAAACCGTATTCTTCGGTTCAGTCAGTTCTAATATTCCAAAGGTGCCCCCATCCTTCAAAATCCGGTGTACCTCCCGAAAACATCGCAAAGGGGTTTGCACGTTTCGAATGCCATAGGCCATGGTGGCGAAATTAATAGAATTGGCCTGCAAGGGAATATCTTGGACATCCGCTGTTACATATTCAAGCTGATGATTAGCTTCAAAATTGTGTTCTTTAGCTCTGATTTTAGCGCATTCCAGCATCTCCGGGCAAAAGTCAATCAGATAGGCTTGCTGTTTTTCTTTAGAATTTTTTAGCCATGCATAGGTTATCACGCCTGTACCGCAGCATAAATCGGCCAGGATGCCTGGATTATTCCCGATGGTTTCTTTGACTAACCGGCGATTCCAAAGTTTATGCAGTTGAAACGATAGAATGGCGTTTGTGCGGTCATAATTTTTGGCGATGCTGCCGAACATCGATTTGATTGTTTCGGGTTTATTTTTATTGTACACATCCATCAGGAGCCTTTTTCATTTAGTTTATGCGAACTTGTACACTTTACAGTGTACTAGAATCTTCTTTACCGGTCTCTTTTTTATCAGGATTATCGCATAGTTGGCAACTTACAGTTGTTCCGCAGCCTTCTTTTTCTTTACGTTGTTTATTGGGATCACGGCCGCAGGCTCCGGGTTGCATTTTGGATTTGCCTGTAAGCAGCCATCCAACGCCAAGAAGGGCTATGGCAATGATGACGACAAAGAACGCAATCGCAACAGTTAATAATAATGAATTCATTCTTCGAAGTCGTCCTCGAAGTCATCTTCTTCATCTTCATCTTCATCTTCCAAGAAGCTGACTGGAGGTTTCACTGCTTTTACAGGCCTTGGTTTTATCAGGCTTTTGCCTTTAGCACTGCCGGGTACGTAGTCAACCCATATCGGAGAACTCCAGGCCATATGGCCATCCACCTGGATCACCCGTATGTAGTAATACACAAAAGGAGGTTTTTTATCCTTTGCATCTATGGCAACCTTTTCAAGCGGAGTCATGTCATCATAGGCAAATTCGAGTGAATACCCTTCCGGTTCATAGGTTTCGATGACCTTTCCATTACGGATAATTTCTACAGATTTTAGATTGGATGTTCCTGCTACAAAGCCGTGCAAATGTCTGTTGATCAAAAGGCCATGTTTTACTGCCGTACTTGTTTCGGCTCCCATTCCCAAACCGGCAAGATAAAGGCCTAGAATGATCCTTTCGCCGGTAGTTGCGTAGCATGAACGATTATACAGAGCTTCTATGAGAGCGGATCTTGAATGTTCAGTGGCTATAATAGCAGTAAGCCCAGGCGGGTATTGCACCTGATCACCTTCAAAGAGATCGGCATAAGCTCCTCGATCATCAAGACCTCCGCCAACGAATCCAAAACGGTAATTCTTCAGCAGGGCTTTTTGTATGGAGCCTTCAGGGGCTTCTTGAATTCCCTTTTTGCCACTGGCTTGGATGGGGTATGGATTGCCTTCTTTTTTTGTGCATTCTGATGAACCCCAGGAATTATAAATTTCGACGACACGTTCGAAATCGGGATTGTAATCTTTAAAATTAAAGTCGAGTCCTTTTCCCATTGTGAAGCTGGGGATAGAGATGAGCTCTTTGGGAGCATAACTTTTATAGATTTTTTTCAGGGTATTATATTTTATATCTTTTTTCCGCAAAAGTGTTTTATTTTCTTTAGCGTAAAGCATGGTTCTCAATCCCTCGTCAGGGCTTGTACCTTGCCATTGGAACCCGATGATCCCGGTAAAACGATCCGGTTCGTCGAATTCAATGACGTTTTGGCAGATGAGCTTCCATGTTTCATTGGAGGTTTCTTCTTGGCTTTCAAAAGGCGTTGCGGCAAAGAAGTTCATCGCTTTGTCATCGCGGAAAAATCGTAGACAGCTTTCGATATTTTCAGTCGAGTCAATCCTTTCAGATTCTCCGTGTATAATCCCCCAAAACAGATGTTTGCTGTTTTCCGGGAAACATTTGATTGGCGGAGAGCGGAAAGTTTCCTTGGTGTAGGAATTTTTGAGAGTAATTGTATAGACGCCAGGTTCATTGAAGTAGAGGTTTGGAAGTGAAATGAAGCCGGTTTCTGGTATGAAAAGCTTCCAGTTGAGATTTTCCCGCAGGTGTTCGTGAGATAGTTCGATCAGGGTTTCGGGAGGGGCATGGTTTGACAAGTTGCCATATTCATCCTCAAAACGAACGATCACGTCGAAGCGTTTGTTGCGGACAACATAGGAAGGAGCAAGAACATTGATTTTTTTCAGCTCATTGCCTCTGATATCTAATGTGAAGACTTCCGGTTCATCATATTTGCCTTTTCCTGTGGGATCGATATAGAGGAAGAAGTTACGGCGGCGCTGCGCGTTTGTTTGGGCCTTCGTACCATTTTTTCTTGCGGATGCTGCATCATTTTTTTGAGCCCCTACGTGAATGATGAAGTTACTCCCTAGCGGCAGCTGTGAGGGAAGGACGAATTCATATTGGGGGGTAAAGCTGTCGGGAACTTCTATTTCTTTAGCTTGCAGTACTTTACCATTTTCGAGTTTTGCATAAATGACATTACCAGCCTTCTTAAGATTGGCGCTTGGGACATGCCAATCAAGATCACGGCCCTTGCTTTGTAAATCAAATTTTAGTTTTGTTCCCTTCGGTAGTGCAATAGCCGTGGTATAAATAAATTTCCAATTATTGGTTTCCCCGGCTGATGCAGTATTGGGGTCACAGTAGCAAATTGAACGTCGCATGTCAAACCACCCTATTTTTGTGAAGATGCAGTTATTTTGCCTTATGGAGATTTAACCTGCAAGCAGTAACGCCAGAATTCAGAATTCTGTATTCTGTATTCCCACTCGTTGCAATTTACACGTTTATTTAGAATTCAGAATCCAGTATCCTGCGTAAAGCTATTTAACATTTTACATGCGGGTTTTCTCATGAATCCTGATGATATTGCATATATTCTCATCGCTCTGATCTCCGGGGGAGTCCTCGGAATGATTGGCTATTGGTTTTTTCATCGAGCCAAAGTCGGAAGCTACAACAACCTGGCCAACGAGATTATTCGCAAAGCGGAATCAGAAGCTGAAACGATGCGAAAATCGACAGAACTGCAATTAAAGCAAAATCAAGTGGAACACCAGCGCGAGTCAGAACAATTGTGGCAAGCGGAACGTAGGAAAATCCAAAGGGAAGAAGAGCGCCTGAAACAGAGGGAGGATAAGCTTGAATCCCGCATGAATTTGGTTGAAAAGAAGCTATCCGATATCGAAAAAAGAGAAGCTGTCATTGCAGGGAGAAAAGCGCAAATCGAAGAGGAAAAAAAGCTGCAGGAGGAAAATCACCTAAAACTTATTTTACAGCTCGAAAAAGCTTCAGGCCTAAGTGCAAACGAAGCCAAAATTATGATCATCGATCATTTAACAAACGAGGTGCGCACTGAGGCTGCAAATTTGATCCGCAAAACAAAAAAGGAAGCCGAAGAAAATGCCGAAAGGGAAGCGAGCACCATTATTGCCACAGCAATCAATCGCCTGGCTGTGGCTTGCGTATCCGAAGCGACTGTCAATACGGTACCGATCCCAAATGAAGAAATGAAAGGCCGCATCATCGGGAAAGAAGGCCGAAACATCAGGGCGCTTGAAAGGGCAACCGGAGTTAATTTCATCATTGACGACACCCCTGGAGTCGTTGTTATTTCAGGATTTGATCCCATCCGCATGCAAGTCGCAAAACTCTCTCTCACGGACCTATTAACTGATGGAAGGATTCATCCTACACGAATTGAAGAAGCGGTCGAAAAATCAAAAATGAATGTCCTGAAGCAGATTAAAATGCATGGGGAAGATGCTGCATTGCGGGCCGGAGCTATGAACTTGCATCCTGAAATCATCATGCTGCTTGGGAAGCTCAAATTTCGTTATAGTTATGGCCAAAACGTACTAGAACATTCTCTTGAGGTCAGCCATTTAATGGGAATTATGGCAGCCGAATTAGGTTTGGATCAACGCATGGCAAAACGGATAGGCCTTCTGCATGATATGGGGAAAGCGGTATCCCATGAAATGGAAGGGACGCACGCTGTCATCGGGCATGATTTAGCCCTAAAATATGGTGAAAGCCCCCAAGTGGCTAATGGAATTGGATGCCATCATCAAGAGATGGATCCCACAACTATTGAAGGGAGCCTATGCAGTGCTGCAGATAGCTTATCGGCGTCAAGGCCTGGAGCTCGGATTGAAGCTGTGGAAGAGTATGTAAAGCGGTTAAAGAGGCTCGAAGACTTGGCGTACGAGTTCAGTTGCGTAGAAAAAGCCTATGCGATGCAAGCGGGTCGTGAGATAAGGATTGTGGTGCTGCCTGATGTTGTGGATGATGTGGGTACGGTGAATTTAGCAAGAGATTTGACGAAACGGATTGAGCAGGAGTTGAATTATCCTGGGAAGATCAAGGTGACGGTGATAAGGGAGAAGCGGGTAGTGGAGTATGCGGTATGATGAATGAGAATTCAGAATTCACTGGAAAGAGTGCTATCACAATAACGAGTGACAGCGGAAATCGTACTAATTTCAAGCCGGAGCTTAGTCGTTTTATTGCTCCGTACAATTGTATCTTTGGTTGTATACACAGTACTAGGAGTAGAAAATTGCTGCCCACTATCGGATAAGCTACTCTTTTGAAAATATGACACTTGGTATAGATGATTTTTAATTAGTATCCGTTCAATAATTATGTTGATGGAATGGGAATACGAATCTTTTCTTTTGAACATGAACTTTTGCAGGGTGTTCTGTCCATGAATCGTGAACTGATAGTCGGTCAGGTGAAGTTCAACGATCGCTCGATTTTTTTTGAGCATTTTTTTTATAGCAGGAATTGCTTTATCATCAATTGATGTTTTGGTAAGTTTAATCATTTTAATGGATTGATTTTTTGCGAATGCTTTGGCGAGTTGAATGAATTCCTTCGTACCTATTGCCTTGTTGTCGGATAGATCGATCGCTGTTAATGTGGAGGTCGTTTGCAGAAATGAAGAGAGTAAGTATACACCGTGTGTACCAATTTTATTTGAATCTAATTTTATGGCTTTTATTTGACTATTTCGCAGTGTTTCCAGAAGCTTCGGCACACTGCGAAATTCGATTGAATTATTACTTAAGACCAGAGTAAATTGTTCTTGAATCCTTTGCAAGTAATCGGCAATCAGTCCAAGTGTGTCATCTTTCAATATCGGTTCTCTGTGGGAAAAGTCAATGGGGTTGGGAAACCAATTAAAGATAGGTGATTTTACTTGACTACTCATGAAACCATATAATTAAATTTACAATTTAAATAATGTTAGAAAAACATTAGTTATAATGCAAGTAAAATAATACTTACCATAAGATAATAAAATTGTTTAACCTAGAAACGGCAGTTCAAGATGATAAAGTGATGCAAGATTTTGAGTCAGAATCGCTTTTGATGGGGGGCGATCATTCCCAAAAGGTGAAGGCGCCCCCCATCAAAAGCGATTATGGCTCAAAAGATTGCGTCAATTTATCGTCTTCAACTGCAGTTTCTAGGTTAAACTTCTTCGGCCTTGGGGAGGACCCTAATGCGCACTTTTTCGACGCTACGCTCGTTGGAGCTGAGAACTTCCAGATTAAAATCATTTTGATGGATTTCAAACCCTTTCGAGGGAATGGCACCTGTCATATGATACACATACCCACCGATGGTATCGTAATCTCCCTCTTGCGGAAATGTGATGCCGAATTGCTCCTCGGCATCTAAAATGTTCATGCGAGCATCGACAATCCATGAGTTGTCGGGCAGAGCTTTGAAGAGCTCTTCGGCCTTATCGTATTCATCAGCAATTTCACCAACGATTTCTTCGAGGATGTCTTCGATGGTCACGATCCCTTCTGTGCCGCCGTATTCATCGACGACTATAGCCAGGTGAACCTGTTTTTTTCTAAATTCCTGGAGAAGATTGGAAATTTTCTTTGTTTCCGGAGTATAGATAGCAGGCTTGGCAATCGATTCTATGGGAGCTTCCAGAATTTTTGTATCATTCCCATTTTCAGCATATTCCATGAATTTCTTCATAATATCTTTGTACATCAAAACGCCCACGATATTGTCGATCGTATTTTTGAACACTGGAGTACGGCTATATCCCTCTTTATCCAGCAATTGCGCCGCTTCCTTTATGGTCGTATCGCTTGCCAGGCTGAATATATCAATCCGGGGGACCATGACCTCGCGGGCGATCCGATCTCTAAATTCAAGCACAGATTCAAAAAGCAACTTATCTTGCCCGCTAATCCCAGGTGAAAGCTCGGCCTGCTGAATAATATCAATGATTTCTTGCTTGGCTTGCGAGGTAGGCTCTTGGAAATGATCAAAATAGACTGTCCTGGATAAAGATTGGGTCAGCTTCAAAAAGAGAAAGGAGATGGGAAATACTAAATACATAAAAATGGAGGAAAATGGCGCACATAAACGTAAGGCTATTTCCGGCAATTTCGTCCCAAAAATTCGGGGGAGAAAGTCTCCAAAGATGAATCCTGCAAGCACAAAAGCAAAAAAACTTAGGGCAATCCAAAAAGTGGATGAATCATTGAGGGATACTGATCCCGCAGATAAAAGGTGCGTATTGTAAAGGAATATGACCGCTGAAGCAGCATAGAAAAATCGAGTGATATTCTGAGCGCAAATCGTCGCAAAATAAATGCCTTCAAATTCTTGCTTTGGGAAGAAAAATATATGGAGAGGACGGTAGAAAAAAAGGTTTCCAAGCAGCTTTAGCTGTTTTTTTGATTCGCGTTTATGTATTTGTCGGAATGCACTGCCGACGGCAGTAAGAACAAAAACACCTGTCAGGAAAAAGAAAGTGATAAAAAACATGAAGATCAAAAACAAAGAAGAAATCTCCTATACATCGCTTTTATTCAACTCTATCACTTTTCTGTATTTTTAGCTGCTTTTGTGTAGCCGGTATGATTCCACACTTTCGAAGATTAGACATGTGCTCCTCTTCTTTTTTTCGCATTATCAGACGATCTTTATCATTAAGATCATCATACCCAAGAAGATGGAGTAAACCGTGAACGGTATACAAAGTGATCTCTTCATCTAGGTATCCTCCGTTTTTTGCGATATAATTTGCTGCGGTTTGAGGGCAAACGAAGACCTCTCCTAGGATTTGGTAACCGGAGCTACGATCGGCGTCCAGTGGGAAAGACATGCAATCGGTGGGGGAGGGATCATCGAAGAAATCAGCATGTAAGCGGCACATTTTCTTATTACCGACGAAGTGGAAGATGACCTCATCGCAAGAACGGCCTTCGAAGGAGATCACTTCTTTGGCGATGGCGGCGATCATTTTTTGATTGATAGGGTATTTTTTTTGGGTGATGAAGATAGAAACGTGCACGAGCAGGATTTTATGTAGAGGTGAAAAAGGTTAAGGAAAAGGGGAGAACCCCTTTTCTCATATTGAATATCATAAAACTTATTCAGCAACCGGAGTTTTTGGCAGGTTAGTGACTCGTTTTTGTTTTGTTTCGTCCCAACGACCCAATTTTTTGAGTACTTCGACACGTTCGAAGCGTTTGAGGACATTGCGTTTTGCGGCAGTTTTGCTTGACTTGCCGAAGCTTGGATGTCTAGACATAGCGTTAAACCTTCATTGTCTTGCAGTTCTTAATTACTTAATTTTTGGAATAAATGCTTTTGCAGCGTATTCTTCAGTAAGTGCATTCGCGTGTTCTTTGAACCCCTTTGCCAATTTGTCGGTTTTAGGACCGGTTTTTTTGTAGGGAGCGCGATGCTTACGTGGAGAAGTGTTTCTTCTTTCTTGTTGTTTACTTATGCGTACCATTGTGATGACTCCTAAGAAATCTAATGTAAGGGATTATAGCGATTGGAAGATAAATATGCAATTCCTTTTTTACCCATCCTATCCAAAATCGAATCGTTGAGCCTGCGCCACAATCTAAACCCATTTTTAAAACGCAAAGGCGCAAAGACGCAAAGGGGTTGTCCATAGCCACAACTATATATTCGAGTACTCTGCGCACATATAGTTGTGGCTTTGGACAACCCCTTTGCGCCTTTGCGTCTTTGCGTTTTAAAATGGGGTTTCAATGATGGAAAAAGCCTATTTTGCAGAGCTTGCGGAAACGGAAACCTCTTTGATCGCATCGTTTAGACTTGTTTCGGTAATGGCTTTAACGCCAACCAACTTTTTGGATTGATTTGTTTTTGTGTCTGCAACTACAAGCGTGGGGGTTCTGTCCACCGAGTATTTGGTCAGCAGAGACTCAAAAAGCTTTTTCCCTTGGGCTAAAGTGGATTCATCCAATTTTTTATATGTGAAGCCTTCGTTCTTTATGAAGTCCTCAATTTTTGAGGAGGTTGGGAGTGGCGTGTCGGAGGCAAACTGCATAAGCGATGTACGAATTTTTGGATAATCGCTTTTGTTATTGAGCATGAAAGAAAGGTTGAAGCCTATAAAAGGTAGGCTTTGAGGATGTGAAACGATATCAACATAGGTGATTTGGGTGTCCGAGAGGTGCTTCTTCAGGATTGCTTGTACAGCGGAATCACTCTTTTGGCAAGCTCCGCAAAGCCAGTCAGTAAATAAGTAGAGATGAATATTAGAGGAGGTATTTCCGAAACTAATCTTTTTTTCAAAGCTGTTTTCTTCTTCGACGGTAGCCGAGAGCGTACATAGTGCAAAGCAGAAGAAAGCGAATAAGGTTGTAATTTTGCTAATCACGGACATATTACCTCGTATAGGTTGGAAGTTGTAGTGGACCAAATCACATATATCCAAATATATATTAATTGCAAATGGGTTACTTTTGAGCTTGTAAAAAATCCCCAAAACGTTTATAATAATTACTTTAATTGATATAAGTGTTGCTCTATGGCAAAAAAACACATCAGCACTAGCAGCGGAGGAGGCGGAGGCGGAGGCGGCGGCGCTCCTCGTCCACCTAGCAGCGGTCGACCTAAAGGAGCGAGGTGCTATGAGTCGATGCAGAAATGCGAGGTCGAAGGTGACGTTTTTCGGCAAATTCGCTTTCATAGTACCCCTTTTGCCAAAGTTGACTATAGACCCGATGCCTTTCAAGAGGATGAATCGCTTGCTTCACGGCAAAAAAAATTAGAGAAAGATGTTCAAGAAAAATTTCTGCGGGGGGACTATAAACCTGATTCTCTCTCTTTTTTTTCCCTTTTTTTCTGGCTTATAAATTCCCTATTCTTTGTGATTACGGTTCCGTTTTATGTGACATGTTATGCGTTGCCTCGATGGTTTTTTGTATTGCTCATCCCTAAGATGTACGCCTTGCTTGGCAAAATTTTCAGGCCGGTACGTCTTTTTTTTCAAATTTTTTATTTCCAGATGAGTAAACCATTCCGATTCGTCCGAGATATGTGTAATGCGGCAAAAGATCTGACGATAAAGGAAAAAAAGAGGTTTGCCGCACACTCTCCTTATTCCTATTTTCTTTTTGTCATCGCCTCACTGCGGAATTCTTTGGCACGCAATGGAAAAAACATTCTGATAGTGTGTTTGAAATATGTTCAAAAGGTTTTTTTGTTATTGGAAGTCAAGCTGAGAGGCTTTTTAATTCCATTGGAAAACCGGATTAATCGAACTATCAAAATGAGTCTCCAGTCGGTTTGTAATCCCTTTGTGAAATTGTTTCGTGGGATTTTTCGTGTGGTCACTGAAAGGCCTTTAGCATGGTTAAGAAGAAAATATGCAACGCTGGTCGCCAAAATTGGTCAGGGGCGCAAGCGGATTAAAGACTCATTTCAATGGTTGAAAAACGAGATTCGGAGTTATCCGCGCAGGTTTATTGCTTATTTCCCGCTTATGATTTCTGAAAAGATCTTGCCTTTCCTTGAAAGAGTAGAAAAGAAGAATGCCGCGTTTAAGCAAGCGGTTCGAGGAATCTTTATGCGAGGTTCTAAGAATATTTTTGTAGTAGTGCCTGCACGCATGCTTGGTGATGTTGTGGGAGGATGCAAAGTTATTTTGAATGCAGCCAAGAGCCTTAAAATAGCCGTGGGCGGATATGTTGGGAGTATAAAACAAATGGCCGCACAAATGGCAGGTACACAACGGACAATGGTGACGGGGGGATTGCGTGAGAGAGGCGGGTTGGCGTTCTCTTCAGCTAAGAATCGGGCTAAACAATCCTTTGCAACTGTGTATGCTGATGGGCAAAATCTATATAGTCAAGTGAATCGTCCGTTTAAGTTTGTTTATGAGGTGGGCAAAAATCGGTTCCCACGTTTTTTTGAATTCGTGCGCTCTAAATGTGAGATCGTTGGTCATTGTTGTCAAACTGTGAAGGGGTATGGGAGTCTATTCGCGACATCGTTAGCTTACTGTACCCGTTTTTCGTGGGCATGGATGAAGGTGTTTTCTGTGTATGGGATAAAGCGGGTTCATGAAATTGCCACATCTATAGAAAAGAAAGTCAGTTATTTGTTTGACATTAAAAATTAAAATTAATTAGACATTCCCGCAATGCCAGTGAATTAAAAAATAATACAAGTAAACGCAAAGAGCTTGACGAAGTCTCTGGAGTGCGCGCGCTTTAGAGGCTCGGCATTTGGTACGTTGCTACCCAACTTGGAGGGGTATCTCAAGAGGCTGTCAAGGAGTTAGCATCCTTATCTATCCAGTACCCCCAGTGGTCTAAGACGTTTTGTAAAAATCTTCAAAAATGGCTTGATATAGCCACACCATACGACTGGATAAATTTAGAGAGTCAAGACCCTTATGGTAATTTGAAAAAAGAGGCCTTCGAAGATATTGTGAAAACACTGATGAAGATTTTCGGCTGATTTTTGAAGGGGGCCACGCCTAGGATGTTGAATCCATTTACGATTAAATAAAAAGCATGACATTCGGACATTTCGAATGTCCATTTGTCCATTTCGTCCTTAGATGGCTTTACACGCATCTATGACTGCATGGTGACCCAGGCTTCGCAAGCTAAGCCTGGACAAACGCGTCGGTTCATAGCCACGTGTAAAACCATTTAATGATCATATCCACCACGTTGCCCTTGCTACAGGCAAACCTCCTAGCTACTTATTTTTTAAATACCATGCGATGGTTTTTTCGATTCCTTCCTTGAGGCCGATCTTCGGCTCCCAGCCCAGTGCGCGGATTTTACTGATATCCAATAGCTTCCTGGGTGCGCCATCAGGTTGTTCAGGGTCAAAAACAATTTCTCCTTCATAACCGGCAACCTCTTTGATGAGTCCGGCAAGATCGGCGATGGATATATCTTCGCCGCACCCCACATTGACAATTTCGCTGTCATCATAATGATTCATTAAGAAAAGGGTGGCTTTGGCAAGATCGTCCACGTGGAGAAATTCCCTTTTTGGAGTGCCCGTCCCCCAAAGTTTTACCTGTTTCGCGTCTGTGGCTTTAGCATCGGTAAACTTGCGAATTAAGGCGGGAAGAACATGGGAACTCGTCAAGTCAAAATTATCATTCGGGCCATAAAGGTTGGTAGGCATGCATGAGATATATTTGGTACCATGTTGACGATTGTATGACTGGCACATGATGATGCCAGCAATTTTGGCAATTGCATAAGGCGCATTGGTTGGCTCTAGGGCACTCGACAACAAAGCCGATTCAGACATTGGCTGAGGGCATAATCGTGGATATATGCACGATGAGCCTAAAAAGAGCAATTTTTTTACTCCGGAAAGGTACGACGCGTGGATGACATTGATTTCTATGGCAAGATTGGTATAGATGAAATCTGCAGGAAAGTCATTATTGGCTTTAATGCCTCCGACTTTTGCTGCGGCCAGAAAGACATATTCCGGTTGTTCTCGGCTGAAAAATTCGAGCACGGCTTGCTGTACACTTAAGTCGAGTTCTGATGATGTGCGCGTAATGATGTTGGTATAACCTTCTCGCTGCAGCTCGCGCCTGATTGCACTGCCTACAAGACCGTTATGACCTGCTAAGTAAATTTTAGAATCTAGATTCATATATCACCTTTAAGTTTAGGAAAAAATGCATGCTATGAATTGTTTTAAATATTTGCAACAACACAATTGCTATGATCAATCGCTTATTGCCTTTGCCCTGTTGCAAATGTAGGGAGATCTTGTTTCCGTAAGCGCTTGTAGTGTTGTTTATTTCGTATGAAATTCTCAAGCTTCAGTTGAAGCTCTCGATCCACTTTATGATCATTGATTTGGTTTGCCGTATTATAGATGTAATTGACTTCGTTGATAAAAGCATGGCGCTCTCCCGCCATCTCGATCATGGGAAACATCATCGCCATATCCCAAGTCATCCACAAGAATCTTCCTTCGTATAGAAGGTCTTCCAGCATAATTTTCTTGAAAAGCCATGCGTAGAAAGTGCGTAAGTGGGTTGGGCATCTAAATTCACGGAAGTTATTTCGGGCAATGATGAGGGGAGGAATTTCTTGAGACCAAAAGCTATTGCCTGAAGGGTATTCTTGATATCTTCCATGGGTTAATAATACAGTATTTTCGGAATACAATTTGTTGAGCTGATTGAATACTTGAGGGTGGTGAAGCCAATCATCACCATCAACAGTCACGATAATTTCATGGTCTTGGCAGCTCAGTATGGGTCGATACAGATTGGCCAGGCCCCCGCATCGATTCTTGTTGTTTATTAGGGTGAAGAAGTGAGATTCTTGATTGATGATGTTTTCAATGAGATGTGCGGCCTCAGGAATCGATGTTGCAATGCTGTCATCAAATTCAATGACGCGATAGTCGAAGCCGTATTCTTTAAGATAATTTTCTACAGCTTGCCCTGTGTTGTCTTTGGAGCAGTCATTTAGGTAAATGATACGATAGTTTGAGTAGTCTTGCATGAAAATTGAGTTCAGGTTCTTTTCATACCAGTTCACATTGTTGTAGGAAGGGATGACAACAACGATCGGCTTTTCGGGAATTTCATCTCCGAAGAGAGGAGAAAAGACAAAAATCGCAAGAAAAAAGAAAGAGGAAAGCACTAATTGATGTTTGAATGAAAGCATAAGAGGTCTCCTGTTGCTTGAAGAGTGTATAAATTTAAGGATTTTTTACAGCAAGCAAAAAGGTCGCCTAGGTTTTAGAAACTTAAACGATTCTCAAAAATCGTTTTTAATTTCTTATGTCATACACTCCGCTCCCTTTCATTGACAATATTTGTTAACAGTTATAGGCTTCCTTTTTGTAGGAGTCATTTATGAACTTAGCGGTGGGATTTTTAGAATTTGAGTGCTTGGAGGATTTGATGAAGAAAAGTTTGCTAATTATTATTTGTTTTTTCTGTTTTCGTCTCAATGCTGAAGAGAACAAAGTCGCACTTTTGTTTTTAACTCGCTCTGATCTTAATCATACCCAACTTTGGAAAGAATGGATCGATTACGAAAAATATAATGTGTATAATCACTCAAAAACTCGTGTAATTGATCCATGGTTTGCACAGTTTAGAATAACGGAAACACAGCCGAATGAATGGGGATTTATTCTTTTAGCTCAACAAGCACTTTTAAAGGCTGCTTTGCAAGATTCATCTAACAGTAAATTTGTTTTCCTATCTGAATCTTGCGTACCTTTAAGGGCTAATGATCAAGTATATGACATTCTTACATCCGATGACAGTTCTTATATGTGTTGGGCACCAATTTGGTGGACAGATCGTATTAGAGATTTAATAGAATTTCCTATAGATCACCAACTTGGCAATCATACGTGGATTATTCTCAATCGTAAACATGCTGAAATGATCGCTAATGATAATTATTGGATAAATATTGGTATGCGCCATGTTGTCGGTGACGAAGCTTATCCAGCTAGTTTTTTTAGTATGAATGGTGTTTTGGGCGAGTTTAAAAATGTGTTGACCACTTTTGTGGATTGGAGACGGGGAAATCCTTTTTATCCCTATCATTTTAAAGAAGCAACGGAAGAGAACATTAAGATATTAATCGATGCCAGAAAAGATCCACATGCATGTTATCTATTTGGTAGAAAATTCTCTTCAACATTTCCGGAATACGTTTTGAAATGTATTCAAAATGAAGATTAACGGTTATCTTGTTTGCACATAGCACATTTTAACAGTGTTTATTTTCTTGATAGACCTTTTGATGGGTGTCTATCAAATTAAGAACTTTTGAACCTTGACAAAACATCCGCATCCACTTTCATTGACAAGGTTTGTTAACCATTATAGACTTTTCTTTTTTGGGAGGCATTCATGTACATTGCGATGAGATCATTGTTGTTCCTATTTTTAATTCTGAATCCCTTTTATGCATTTTCAAAAGGGGTTGTGGTGGGGAATCTGAAAGGACAGTTAGGTAATCAAATGTTTCAAATTGCAGCGACGATAGCCCACGCCCGAAACAATGATGCGGACTACTATTTTCCTGATCTCATCAAAATTCAGGAATACAATGTACCGCTGAATTTTAAAAAGATATTCTTTCGCATAGGTTTAAAAGCCCTAAATCCTCCTTTCATTCCCGATTACACCTACAATCAGGTCGGTTATGAATATATCCCGATCCCTTATCAGCCATGTATGAAGCTTGACGGATATTTTCAATCTGAAAAATTCTTCGATGGCCATCAGGAAGAGATTTTACACTTATTTGCGCCGAGTAATCGTATCCTAAGCTATCTTGTGGATAAGTATTCTGATATTATTGAGGATCCATGCAGTGTAGCCATCCATATCCGCACTTATAATAAAGAAGATCCCCACCATTTGATTTATATTTTGCATGGCAGAGACTATGTGGAGAAAGCTGTGGAGTATTTTCCTGAGGACTCATTATTTGTTGTGTTTTCTGACGATATTCTTTGGTGTCAGCAGAACTTACAGGGCATTCGTCCAAACATGAGATTTATTGAAGGAGAGAATTACCATCACGATTTTTATCTCATCAGTTTATGTAAACATCAGATTATTTCCAATTCTTCATTCTCATGGTGGGCAGCCTACTTGAATTCGAATCCGGACAAGATAGTGATAGCACCAAAAAAATGGTTTCAAAAGAGCTATAAGACCAATGATGAAGATATTGTTCCAGATTCCTGGATTAGTTTGGATGACTAAAAGAGTTTAACTTTTGTTTTTTCAGGTTTTCAGTCACGCAATGTATTTCGCTTAAATAAATAATCATTGTGTGTACCATCCCATATGGGATTATCTAATTGGTTGTAGTTAGTGAAATTTTCGATAAGGTCATACCCATTTTCTGCAAGAAAAGTTTTGATTTCATCGTATTGATGCGCATAAATTTCAACAAGTATATAGTCAAATTTTGTCTTGCTGAAATCTATTCCGAGTAAAATATTAAGTTCGTATCCTTCTGTGTCCAGACTAAAAAAATTTATATGCTGTATATTGGTTTCATCAAGAATGGACTGCAGGCTTCTCATCAATACAGTTTGCTTGGTATTACGATGAGTCCGTATGGCATTGACGCTTGACATGAGTCCACCATCAAAATCCCCTTCTACAAGTGTATTATTTTGCTCAAATGAGCCAAGCGCGCAATGAAAGCATTTAGAATGCGGACGATTTGCATAAAGAGAGGAAAATACGATTTCAGAGGGTTCAATTAATATTCCACTCCAACCATATACCTCTTCCAATAATTTGGTATTGGATTGTGTGATTCCATCATGGGCACCGGCTTCAATAAAAATTCCATTAGAATAATCCAGGATTTCGACTAACTTTTGATCTAAGGGAATTCCATTACAATCATGTAAAGAATAGCTTATTTCATTTGTAAACAAGAGAGCATTTGACAATCCAAGAACTAAAAAAATGACAATCGCTAAATATTTTTCTAATGATTTTTGCATTATCATCAAGAGTCCTTATAATCATCTAAATAAAATGAATGCAAATGATATTTAAAATCATTGGCATAACTATAATTTTATTTTGGGTGATAAATATTTTAAAGTCAATTTTCTTTAGAAGATGTGCTTGCGTTAGAGATCATAAAGAAATAAACTGAGCAGTTCTCGAGGGAAAAATCGATTCATTTCAAGAGTAGTGTTCCGGCGATAGGCACTCTAATAATTGAACTCATAAAAATGCCTTCAGGATACATTATTAGAGACATTATAGAAGGAAACTCCCAGATATCTCCTAAGTACTAAATTATTTGACTTTAAAAGATTTATTTCATTATTTGTGTATCTTTTACGCATGCTAGGTAGCAAATAGCGATGCGGTATTGCTTTGTTTTGTAAATATACAATTCCCAAAAAAAAGAGAGATATCCACATGAAAGCCATAAGAAAATTCACATTCCATGAAATCTTAAGACTCATAATAGTGTTTCAAATGATGTTTTGTGGATTTTTACCAGGAAATTATGTCCCTGACACCATTCCAGTGAAGAATCCCTACAAAATTGTTGTGCTAGGAACAGGATATGTAGGACTTGTATGTGGGGCCGGTCTAGCCGAAATTGGTCATATTGTTGTGTGTGCTGATATTGATCATAAAAAAATAGAACTATTGCAAAATGGTGATATTCCGATTTATGAGCCCGGCTTGAAGGAACTCGTTCAAAATAATATCGATGCTAAACGACTTTTTTTTACCGATAAAATCGATCAAACAATTCAAGAGAGTGAATTGGTTTTCATAGCAGTTGGTACGCCAACAAGTTTTGATGGCTCTGCAGACCTATCCTACGTTGAATCAGCGGCCGAAATGATCGCTAGAAATTTAAATACCCACAAAACCATTTGCATTAAAAGTACGGTACCAATTGGAACGGGGAAAAAAATTTTTGATTTGATCGCTAAAGAAGATTTTGAGCAAGGATTTGAATTGGTATTCAACCCTGAATTTTTAAGAGAAGGTACAGCGGTATATGATTTTTTTGAAGCCGATCGAGTAGTGATTGGTGTTATGTCAGAAGTCGGCAAAAAAATAATGGGTGAAGTTTATAGACCCTTGTTAGAAAAGGGTATTCCTTTTTTTTATACATCAATTGAAAGCGCTGAAGCTATCAAATACGCTTCCAATGCATTTTTGGCAGTTAAAATCTCATTTATCAATGAATTTGCCAATTTATGCGATGCAACCGGAGCTGATGTTTTAGATGTGGCATTTGGGATGGGGTTAGACAAGCGTATAGGGCATAAATTTCTAAATCCTGGTCCAGGCTATGGTGGATCGTGCTTTCCTAAAGATACTCTAGCCTTAATTCAAATGGCAAAAAACGCTAATGTAAAACTTAATGTAGTTGATGCTGCAATTGATGCGAATGAAAAACAAAAACAGGTGGTGGTTGAGAAAACACGAAAATTATTGGATGGCAATTTAAATGGTAAAACTATAGGAATTATGGGCTTAGCCTTTAAACCTAATACAGATGACGTCCGATATTCGCCGGCAATCGAAGTGATAGAAAGCATTTTAAGGGAAGGGGGAAAAGTTAAGGCTTATGATCCAAAAGCAATGGAAAACATGAGACAGTTTTTGCCTCAGATTGAATATGTCACAAACCTCTACCAAGTAGCTGTAGAAACAGATGCGATCATACTTTTAACAGAATGGGACGAATTTCGGAGTATGGATCTATCAAAAATCAGTTCCCTAATGAAAACTCCTATCATGATCGATACGAGAAATATATTGGATCCAGACAAAATGAAAAATTTAGGATTTAAGTTTGCAAATATTGGTCGACCAAATGTACTGTGAGAGCTAACTTGGTTTAAATTTTGTATAGCCATTTCTTATAGAGGAGAAAAATTTATGAAAAAAATATGTGTTTTGGTTTTGAATATATTCTTATCAATAGCATCTTTTGACATTGATGCAAACATGGGGCCTGAAGGTTTCTATAATTTTCCTAATTATTATTTTGTAGAGACCGGAGCTTTTGGAGGGGATGGAATAGCAAAGGCGATAGAAACAGGAAATTTTGTTGAAATTTATTCCATGGAAATCGATCCAAATTTTGTAAAAGATTGCATGAATCGCTTTCAGGCGAATGTAAACGTTCATATTGTCCAAGGCGATTCTGGAAAAGATCTAGGAAAGATGATAAGCCAATTCAATAAGCCAATTACATTCTGGTTAGATGGTCATAATGGGACTCCTGACCCGTATGGTGCAAAAAACACGCCTATTCTTGAGGAACTTAATCAGATAAAGTATCACCCAATCAAAACCCATACCATCTTAATCGACGATATGCATTGCATTGGGACAATTCTTTTCGACTATTTAACAAAAGAACAGATTATCGAAAAGATAATGGAGATCAACCCTGATTACATTATTGATTATATGGATGGAGGCAATGAAGGGGAATATCCAAATAACATTATGATCGCTAGAGTGCCCTCAAATTAAATAAACCACGCGCGGGTAGGTTGTGAACTTTTATGAGGAACGAGGATGTCAAGATCGATCGATTGGCGAAGAATCTATAGCCCGCTATGGATGAGGAGCAAAACGATCGAGATTGGCATCCGCACCCTCAGAAAAGTTCACAACGTAACCCGCGTGGATATCGAGTCAATCCCTATTTCAAATAGTAGACGAGTTTCCATGGATCAACTGCGCAAGTTTTGGCATAGTCTATATGATAAATTGCAACTGGATGCTGGTATAAATCTATTTTTTTTATTTATCTGCATTGGAACAACTTGTGTGATTTTTGCGGAAGATCCAAGAAATAATGAGTGGGAATTGACTGAAACAATTTGGAATTTTGGAATTATCTCTTCCTGCGATATAGGTTTAGATTTAACTCCCATAGAATATTTTAAGAGCGATTATTGCTTTAATCCTGATAGATATAGAAATATACAAAATGGGGATATCGTATGGGTCAAATGCCGATTTCTTGTAGAATTTTATAGACGAGTATTATTTAAAATTCAAAATCCTTTTGTGATGGTGATAAGTGATGGAGATGAATCATTTCCTTCAGACTCGGGTCTGAGGTCTAAAATTATCGAAAAATTGATTAATTCGGATAAAGTAATACACATATTTGCACAAAATTGTGATTACAATGGATCGAGCAATAAAGTGACACATATGCCCATAGGAATGGATTTTCATACTATTGCATACAAAGATGCAACAGGTGGTTGGGGTGAGATAGGATCTCCACTTGAACAAGAGAATATTTTGAAAAATTATTTGATCACATTCAAGCCTACCCATATGCGTAAAAAAAAGGCTTTTGTTGATTTTCAACATTCAGATTCAATGAGAGGTGGGGAATTTAAAAGATATTTACAGTTTGGTGAGGATAGAACTTCCATTTTCAATCGTCTTGTTGGAACAGGATTAATAGATTTTTCAGATTGGATGAGGCGGTCATCTTTATGGTTGACTAAGGGGCAATATGCATTTTCCATAAGCCCTCATGGAAATGGTCTAGATTGCCATCGTACGTGGGAGGATTTAGTTTTAGGTTGCATCGTTATTGTTAAAACTTCTCCATTAGACAAAATGTACAAAGGTTTGCCTGTTGTCATAGTTAACGATTGGGATGAGATAACACCTGAAAATTTAGAAATATGGCTTGAGCAATACAAGGATGCCTTTACCAATCCTGCATATCGTAAGAAGTTGACTCTTCAATATTGGTTAAAACAAATCAAAGATGTTGCATATCCCTACAAAAATAAAATCAATACATGTGGAAGTCTATGATAAAATTGTTGCTTTTGATTTGTTCTCTTTCCTTTCCCCTTTTTGCCAATTCTAAGATTCATGAAAACGTTCTTATCTGTGGAATCTGTAGAGATGTTGAAACACGTCTTCCATACACAATAAAAATAATGGAGCAGATTGGAGAACTTTTTGATGATTATAAAATTATTGTGTACGAAAATAATTCAAAAGATGACACGCGCAATTTACTAAAAAATTGGAAGCATTCAAATGCCAAGGTATTCTCAATCAGTGAAGATGTTTTAAAAAGCGATCTTGAAAAAGTTATTGTTAACAAAAACACGAATGGTAGCTTTTTTCGCCCTGAAGAAATAGCAAGAGCAAGAAATATAGTTCAAGATATCGCCATGTCCAAAAGATTTAGTAAGTATAAATACATTATTTGGATGGACATGGATTTTAAAATTCCTCCAAAATTTGAAGGGATTATTGAAACTTTTCAATCAACGCAAGAATGGGATGCTGTATTGGCCTATGGAATTGATCCACCGGGTTATTTTTGGGATTGGTATGCATTCAGAGATACAATTTACCCGCTTGGTTCTGAGTTGTTAGGTAATGATTGGTGGTATATGCCAAAGCAACTTAAACTGGATCAAAAAGATGATTGGTATCCTGTTTATTCAGCTTTTGGCGGATGCGGAATTTATAAAAAATCTTCTATCAAGGGATGCAGATACTCTGCTGTTGTAACGGAAGACTTGGAAAAATTAACGAGAGTTCTTATCGATCAAGGAACATGTGAGGAGCACCCGCAAATCTTGAAGTATTTAACTAGTATAAATAGCTTAGAAGATATTTTGAAAATAGACAAGCCGAGGCCCAATCTACCAAAAATTGAACATTCCAATGTTGGGATCATTTTGAATGATTTTCAGCAGCCTGTTATATGGAGAATGAGTACATTTGTTTACCAATATCCTTCAGTTTGTGAACATGTACCTTTTCATTCTTCCATGATCATGAAAGGACATGGAAAAATTTTCATTAATCCCAGACTATTGTTTACTTACGGGGGATAAGCTACAGGTATATACTTGAGATAGCATTTTTCTGAATTTTTTTTTCAAAATATTCAATTGTCTTTATGAGGCCTGTATCTAAACAGATTTCAGGTTCCCAATTAAGAATCTTTTTTGCAATGGTTATATCAGGCTTTCTCTTTTTGGGGTCATCGGAGGGCAAGGGCAGAAATATAATTTGTGAATTTGAACCTGTATATGATTTAACTTTTAATGCCAATTCAAGCATTGTGAATTCTCTTGGATTGCCAAGATTAATAGGACCGATGATTTCTTCAGGCGAGTTCATCAATTTTACGATTCCTTCGATCAAGTCGCTGACATAACAAAATGATCGAGTTTGTTCCCCATTACCATACATTGTAATCGGGTCATCATTCAAGGCTTGCACGATAAAATTTGAAACTACACGTCCATCATCGATACTCATTTTTGGTCCGTAAGTGTTAAATATTCGTGCTACTTTTATCCTGACTCCATACTCTCGATTGTAATCAAAAAATAAAGTTTCGGAACATCTTTTCCCCTCATCATAACATGCTCGAATCCCAATAGGATTTACATTTCCCCAATAAGATTCTTTTTGAGGATGTTCCAGAGGATCCCCATAAATCTCGCTCGTAGATGCCTGAAATACTTTCGCGTTACATTTTTTAGCTAGTTCTAAAACATTAATTGCTCCTAATATAGACGTTTTTATTGTTTTGACCGGGCTTCGTTGATAGTGAATGGGAGATGCGGGACAGGCAAGATTATAAATTTCATCAACATAAAAATTCATATCGAATGGGTCACAAACATCATGATTCAAAAACGTAAATTTTGGGTGGTCAATCAGATGATTTATATTCTCTAAGCTGCCTGTATACAGATTGTCAGCACAGATTACTATATTTCCCTCAGCAATTAATTTCTCGCATAAATGCGATCCAAGAAATCCAGCACCTCCAGTCACTAATATTCTTTTGGGTATTGGCGTTTGTAATTGTTCAGCAACAGTTATAAAGGGAAGTAGCAAAACGAAAATAAGCAGAAATTTTTTCATGAGTTGTTCCTCTTGATTATCTGTAAGAGTTGATAAGGTTGAACCAATAGTCAGCAAAAATCTTTTCCATTTTATGATTCTTAGACAAGATTTGGAGGTATTTATGCTCCAGGAATTCTTTTGTGATGATATTCCAATCTTTGACAATAATCACAGGAAGATCTTTGTACATGGAATCCAAAGTTGAAGTTTTGACAATCGGGATGGCACCCATCAATAACGCCTCCCAGGTTCTATGGCAATCCAAGCCGTTTCCCCGCGGGCTTAAAACAAAAATGGAATGTCCCAAGTCCATAAGATATGCTGCATAATTCTTAGGTGCAGACACAACACACCATGGTTTATCAGAAAAAATATTAAAAACTAAAGTTCGTTCATCAGGCTTAGTTGATATACAAAAATTCATGTAGAGAAGAATGTCTTTGGAAATATTTGCTGCATTGGGTTGCATTGCATTCCAAATATTTACATCCCCATGTGTCCACACTCGATTTGCGATCCCTATGGGGATAGGGTGCAATTTTGGATGTAGGAAATCTTCAACATTTTGTCCAAACCATGCCAAGATCTTATTGTCGTCTAAGAAACTTGAAAATTTCCCGGGTATGGGATAATCACTATTGTGCGTAAGTAAAATATAAGGTTTTTTTATTTGCGGATGAATTTGAGAAAAAAATAATTCAAGATAATCAGTTTTTACAAAAATTGTATTTCCTCTTTTAACCGCCGAGGGTTTAAAGTCTTGCTGTGTTTCATCAAAAATAAAATCACAAAAAGAGCGGAAAGTA